>JACCEB010642765.1_pt1 | contig 271334 bp, 208 predicted proteins | sample 7454761 | NCBI WGS metagenome assembly JACCEB01 (sample SAMN15323454, study PRJNA562643) | freshwater metagenome | isolation source: river surface water | place: USA:Blue River Watershed | collected 2017-08-18 | reverse complement strand
TCTTTCTCCTCTTCTTACTATTTCTATCACTTCTTACTCTTTCTATCACTTCTTACTCTTTCTATCACTTCTTACTCTTTCTATCACTTCTTACTCTTTCTATCACTTCGGCTCTATCTTCTTTCCCGCTTGACCCCTATCTGGCGATACAGGCGGACTATTAGATAAGTTACTATAAAACGCCTTCACTTTCTTATTCACCATTATCTTGGAAACATCATAGCTCAGAATACTTACTCCCTCTAATGATTTGATACGTGACAATGCCACATAACTTTGCCCCGCTTCAAATACTCTGTCTCCTATATCAATGATGCACCTGTCTAATGTCGCACCTTGACTTTTGTGTATTGTGATTGCCCATGATAATATTAATGGTATTTGTGAAACACCAATTCCCGGTATATTTTCACTCATCCATGTATGATAATTCACAGTCATTTCAAGGCTATTATTAAACCGAACAACCGGCAATGGGGGAACAGTTACATTCGACATTCGTACAATCACGCCCTGGCTTCCATTGCATATCGGCGTTGCTGATGTAGTAATTGTCTCTTCCATGTTGATAACACACATGACTTGAGCACCAACTTTGAGATGTATCGTATCATCGCACAATATACTTCCTTTCAAATTGAATAACTCAGTAGATATACGTTCTTGCGTTAGTGATGCACGTATGTGTCGCTCTTTTTCTGAAACTGGTAGGTCGGTCACGTATTTTAATTCATATTTGTACATTGGACTTTCCGGGTCTAATATCGCCAATTTCTCCATTTCAAGACGATTGATATCATCGACGCGACTTCGAGTTGCATATAATATAGTCGGTTTTGTTTGCGGCGTTCCATCATCCGATACATCCGGCAGAACGACACCGACGCGTGACCGAAGAATTTCATCGGTTCGTCGTGTAATCCGTCCTTCTCGGACCTGGTTCAGTATTTGACAATATACCGGGTCATTCTGACGAAATATTTGCTTCAATTGTATATGGTTTTCTTTTGGAAATGTTCCAAACCAACTTTCACTTTCAAAACAAAACCTCGAATTATCGGGGTCGTCTGTATTTGGCCCACTAACTGGTGGTAATTGATAGAAGTCGCCACAGAATATCAGTTGTATTCCACCGAATGGACGAAATGGGCATTTACGTGCGGTCTTGCCGACAGTGTCTAGTATATCAAACAGACGTTTCGACATCATACTTACTTCATCGATAATGAGTGTACGTGTTTGCCGCCAATCTTTTTTTTTCATAAAATTTTTATCTACTCGTTCAACGATACGGTCGATATCACCGGTAGCAATCCCAATCCCGGCCCATGAATGAATTGTTTTCGCCTTGCATTCTAACATTACAGCTGCACATCCTGTAAGCGCGCATACTTGAATGTTATGTCCTTGCTGATTTGCATATTTATAAATCTCTCGGATTAACGCTGACTTACCAGTTCCACCAGGTCCAGTTATAAATACATTCTGCCCAGATAGATATTTCTCGAATGCGAGCTTTTGTTCAGGAGACATATTTTCACGACCAACACCCTCTTTTTCTCCTTCAGTCGACGCTGTAATATCTTTTGATGGAGTTGTCGTTGTCATTGTATCTCCTGGGATTGGTGCAGCCGCCGCCTGCGACGGTAAGTCACTGGTCGGTGAGGATGAACGTTTAATCACTGTCGTGTATTTACGAATGTCGTGCGATAATGACTTCATTATTCGTGTAGTAAATATATTTCTAGTTATAATATATATTTATAACACCATAATAGATTTCAATTTATCGCGGTTTCGATTACTTTCAGCGCATAATTATAACGGTATATGAAATCTTTTAGCTTATTGTAATATAAACCTATACCACTATAATATATAGCATTATGAGTATTTCAACATCATATTCTGCTCCGGGGGTATTGCAAACGACATTCTCGTCACATAACGCAGAAGTCACGACAACATCAACATCTTCCAGAGAACAACCAACCAATGATTATTTAGAACGCGTTAAAAAATCGCAAGTTATTCTGGAAAAATACCCGGACCGCGTACCACTAATCGTACAACCGTCAAAAAACGACCGTGATGCATATCCAATCGACAAATCGAAATATATCACGCCGAGAGATTTAACACTAATGCAGCTTCAACAAATTATACGAAAACGAATTCATTTTCCGCCTGAAAAGGCATTATTCATGTTTATCGATAATAAAATATATCCTATTACTTCACTCATTGGAAATATATATGATGAAAATAAGGATAATGATGGTTTTTTATATATAACCTACTGTCAAGAAAATACCTTTGGTTCATCGGGTAATGAATAAAATTATATAACACATATAGACACAAAAGTATATATTTATACAATCTATATATGTTATCTTTTTTATCGAATATAAAAAAAAAGATAATTAATATTGTTCATACAAAACACACAAATAGACGACTACGTAATTACGCGGTTGTTTTGGGAAGTGATATTATGACAGTAAATGCAAATTGTGATGAAATTATATATAAATCCGACGCTGATGACACATTTGAGCCATCTACGCCACCCTCACCTCCACCTCCACCTCCACCTCCAAGCCCGGTTATAACACGAAGACTTTTCAATGTTGACTTAGATATAACAATTATTAAAAAGGATTATGAATTACAAGAATTACTTAAAATGATGGATATACATCAATTTGATGTGGCAAACGTTACGCTTGAAAATCGTATTGAAAAATCAATAAATAATATCAATGATACAGATGTCGTAAAAATAAAGATGCGCTTATTATACATCATTATTGCAAATGATATTTATCGTAGCTTGTTCGAAGAGAAAAAACAATATTCCTCAAAAGTAACTACGCAATATATTGGCGTATTTCGGTTTAATGATTATATTATTCGGATTGACGATTGTCCATATAGTTTTATAGATGAAATGAACGTAATTACTGCAACATCAGGTTTTAATAAGGATAGTCGTATCATACGACCATTTTTAATGTATACGAATATTCGCCGCAATCATGACACCAATGATATTTGTGATTGTCGTCAGATACATTGTGATTGTAAATATACGGATAATGAAGAATATGAGTTCAGCTGTTATGATAATGACAATGAAGGAAATGTTATAAACAAGAATGAAATTGCGAGACGTTGTTTTAACAAACTTCGTAAAAATTCAATATCGTTCAGTATCCAACATTATGTAAAAGACACAATCTCGTTATACAATTGGGTAAAAGATAATCTGGCCATTGACGTTTATAATCAGTTTTCGGCTATTCATCACACCTTCTTTATTGAATTATTTTATCAGTGTGCGATATTGTTACGAGAAATTCATAATGTTTCTATTGTACACGGTGATATTAAGCCAGACAATATGCTTATCCGCGAACATGCAAATTTTAACATTCATCATCCAGAAAAATGTAAAAATTTTACCATATATTTGATTGATTTTGGATTATCGGGCTTTCATAAGAATGGTATTGGAACTGGTGGAACTATACCGTATTGTCATCCAGAATTTAAAAATATAATTGATACAAACCGGTCTCGTAAGTATAATTGGATGACCCTTGATATGAAACATGATGTTTGGTCTCTCGGCATCACATTTTTAACAATGTATATCTACCGAGATTTTTACAACTATTATCATAAGTATCCCAACTATTTTTTCTTAAAAAATGGATATGTGTCATCTCTCATCATAGATGTTATTTCTGATAAAAAAATCAATATATTATTCTCCAAAATGCTTACTCCTGACTGTATCCCTATTCAAGAAGTTTGTGATATGTTGAAAGATATTTCATCATCGTTTCAATGATTGCATTCATTCACTCGTTAATACTGTATTGGTTTCAATACTATTTGGTGTTGGCGCTGGCGTTGGCGTTGGTATGATAACTTCTTTTTGTGATGTCATATATTCACTTGCCGCAGCAGCGGTCTTTTCTAGTTCTATTGGTAATGTTTGATTAGCGGGCTCGGGAGCTGAATTTGCATTCATGGCTTCTCCTGTGCTGGTGTTTAATACATTTTCAGTCACAGCATTCATTATACTATAAGGATTACTATTTGTTCCTCGTAATGTTTTCGGTAGATATTGGTCAGTAATTGCCGGTGTATAATCCGATTGTAGTGCATTTGTGAACGTTTCTATATTATTCGTATCACGTACGGTATTTTTTGCACTAAGCGTTGTCTCCTGGAATTGATTTTTAATAAATGCGCGCTTTTCCAGCGTATCTCTCTTCATATTCATATTTTGAAGAACATTCAAGAATAATTGTGGAGCGATTGAAATGGTATTCATATGTGTGCGATATTTGAAAGAGCACACGCTTGTTTCTGGAACGATAAACTGAATACTATACCACCAGTAAGCAGGAATGAACATTACCATCCCCTGAAATAATTCCACTTCAAGTGTTTTAATTTTATCAAAGTCATCTTGGTATTCAGGTTGAACCTTCCAAGGATTTACCGGTGTTCTAAATTCGAGAATATCATAATCATTGATTGGATATAAATATCGCGTATCTTTGGGAGGGATTAACAATATTTTAACGCGACCTTGCGTTACAAGAAAATAATTTCTATAATTGACTTCATAACGAAGCGGTGTGGTTGTGCCAGTAGACGCCATAAGAATATCATACATGCATGTACTAACCATATAAGGTCGCAGGAATTCATCGTTAAGTTGGAATATTTTAATAAGACCTGTTTCATCTATAAAATCTGCATTATGTTCACTGAAATATTTCATTTCTGTATCTTTTTTTAATACTTCATGCGCGATTTTGAAGGTAACTGGTATGTATAATACTGGGTCATGTTCGGTACCCTTTTGTTGTGTTTTAGTTTTATCCTCTGAACCGTTTGATACATGTGTCGAAGTAGACATTTTTGACACATCGCGAACATGTATGTCGAATGCGCGATAGCTAGTGTGAATTGCTTGATACGATAATTGTGTTAATAACTGTTCATTATAAAATTCGAATGTTGTTGGCTGTCGTATATCACATACTTCCTCTAAACGCTGTTTAGATGGTTGTTCGATTTCATATACTTCTAAATCATTACTTTTCTTCAGATGAAAGTGGATATGCAAATAAAGAAATAATACAATACAGAAAATAAAAATAGAAATCACAAGCATTATAAATATGAATACTATTACATGTTCATATTTATAGTTATTTTTTTATACGCGTTATTCTTTATAATTCATTTACGACAAGGCTAATCGGTTCAGGAAAATGAGGTAAATTTGAATAATCGTCTTCGTTTGGGTCGACTGGTTCATATTCTGGCTCTTCTTGGTCATGTGGTATTTCATTATCATCATCAGGTTCATCCTGTGCAACGTCATGATTATCATCTATCACCTGGGGTGTTAACACAATTTCAGTCATATCAGTTTGATATAAACCGTCACCGTTTAGTCCCTCATCATGATACTCTTGGGTATTGCTGCTATCTACTATCATTGTTTCCTCATGAATATCATGGGTATATGGCGCATCAATTTCAGCTACATCGAGAGAATTTTGTTGCGGTTGCGGTTGCGGTTGCTCTTGCTGTTGCTGTTGTTGCTGCTGTTGCTGTTGTTGCTGCTGCTGTTGCTGTTGTTGCTGCTGCTGTTGCTGCTGTTGCTCTTGCTGGTTCAATAGACGATAAAGCATCATATTCATTTCATTCATCATTTGTTGTTGTGAATGAATTAATGAGCGAAGCTCCTGATTTTCCTTTATGATAGGTTCAATCTTCATAATCACTTCTGATAGATTTGTTTCATTGACAATCTTATCTACTACTCCTTCAATAAATTCGCGACTATTAGTTAAATCATTCATAACTACATCCATCAATAATTCCTCTTCTTCTGTTTCTTGTTCTTGTTCTTGGTTATCATCCTTCTTACCATTGTCCTTGTTTTCATGAAGTGCCGGCGGTTTATTTTCAATTATTGTATCTATCTGCTCCTCATGTATCGGTGCCAACTTATGTTCTCGTTTATTTTGTACAGTTGTTTGCAATTCTTCTAATTGTTCAAGCATATCATTTATTAAATAATGATGCTCCTCGAGTATTGTGTCATGCGACTTCAAAACTACAACTGGTGGAGGAATAACGCCTGTGTCGGTTATCATACTCACGAATGGTGACATTCTATGGCCTCGTCTCGTTTGCATTGATGGTTGAAAATGCTGCTGCAGTTGCTGTGGTTGCTGTTGTTGCTGTTGTTGCTCTACGTGAAATCCAGTAGGTTGAAGTGGAACAATCTCTTCCGGTTTTCTGTATTTTGGGTTCCTACGAGGTATGCCTTTCTCATATATAAATTCCGGTTCATTCGGATTAATCGGTAATTGATTGTATACTTGCTTCTGTGCTAAAAATTGCGCCTGCATTTCTTGTTGTTTTTGTTGCTCTGCTAACTCCATCTGTTGCGCAATTGCCATTTTTTGTTTAAGAATTTGAGTTTGAATTTCATTCTGTTTATGTAAAACACGTAATTTCTCTGGAGGGATGGATGAACCTTGCGTTTGTATCAGCTTTGTTCGTTCCGCTAATTGTTGTTTGATGAGTTCGATGTTTTCATAAATATTAATCGGTACATTCGGCGCTACTTCTTTTGGAAGTGCATATGTATATCCTGGGATAGGTGCCGGTGGAACGGAATTGGCTGAATAAGGGGTCTGGTTCATAATACCTTGCAGGGATTGTTTTGAACCTCCATAATATGCTGTATTTTGTTGTGCTGTCGATGCTGTATTTGTATTTCCACCAAATGGCGAACTAGATGCTCTACGTTTTCTTGCCGCGGATAATGCTGCGTTGCCACTCATCTTGTTATTAATTTGTATGATGTACTAAACTTGCAATCGTATATGTAAGATTATAACATGTAATAACACATTAATTCTATATTATTTTCGCATTTTCATCCTTATTGTGTCATAACTCTCGTATTTCAAAACGCGAAAATCATCAATTGTATAATCGTCGATATTATCTCTCAAAACCGATATTTCAACTCGAGGAAAGGCGAATGGGTTACGCATTAGTTGGGTTTTCAGAACTTCGACATGATCATCGTAAATATGTGCATTTCCTAAATAATAAACAAATTCATGCGGTACTAAACCACAATGTTTGGCGAGTAAATGTGTTAAAAAGCTGTAGGATGCAATATTGAACGGAACGCCTAAACCTACATCGCCGCTACGCTGGTATAATGCACAAGATAACCTGTTCATACTATCAACATTAAACTGACAAAGTATGTGACACGGTGGGAGTGCCATCTCATTTAATTGGCATGGGTTCCATGCTGACATAATCAGGCGTCTCGAAAATCTCTCGGTAGGGTCTTTCAGACATCGTATAATCTCGGCGAGTTGGTCTACACCTTTTCCACTATAATCTGCCTCGTGGCCTTTGTATTCAGCATTAAAATGCCGCCACTGATGCCCGTACACCGGACCTAAGTCGCCTTCTGTGTAATGCGATAATCCGCGAGACTCAAGAAAATCAGGTGATGCATTATCATCCCAGATATGAACATCTTGATTTTGTAAAATGCGATTGTCTGTTTTACCTTGAATAAACCACAGTAATTCTTTCAAGCAGGTTTTCCACGCCATTTTCTTCGTAGTAAGAATAGGTATCAATCCTTGCTCTAATGAAAATACCATACCAGCTCCAAATACAGATAAAGTAGTTCCGTTTCGACTGATATGCTCTTGATTTTCTTCAAGAATATCATGAATAAGATTTAGGTACTGATACTCTGCATGTGGATGAATAAGTGGTATTGGAACTATATTTGCATCGGCAATTCTTCTAGTTATAACTTCAAATTTACCGGTCTTTTCGTTTTGTTCAACACGATAATGTGGCGTACTGTTCAATTTTGCAAATCTCCGAATCATATCCCGTTACGATTATTTAACAACTATAGATGAATACGTTCGGTTATGTTTAATTCATATTCATACTTTTCATTCTATAAATAATATTTAACTATGTATATACATATTCATTGATGGAGGCGTTTGAAGAAACTGTAAAAGAAGGGTCAAAGCGAGGAAGCTCGTTCGTTGATCATGTGTTTCGTTTGGACGAGCAGCAGCAGGGTGTTTTATTGAACATTATTCAATATACGCTTATTGGAATTGTTCCAATTCTTGTTATGTTATATTTGGTTCGAACATATGTTCCTGAGCCGGATGACCACAAGGCTACATTAATGATTTTAGTGGAAATTATCGGCCAAATTCTCTTCATGTTCGTGTTTATCTACTTTATCCATCGGTTAATCACATATATCCCAACGTACTCCGGATACAGATATAGCGAGTTCAACTTTACAACAACCATTTTAGGAATATTGATGATTTTGTTGAGCATTAAGACAAAGTTGGGAGAGAAGGTTCAAATTATTGTAGAGCGCACGATTGAACTTGTTGGTGGTGAATCGAGCTATAACGGCAGTCTAGGTGCAGGTGCTGCATCTGGTGGAACACAAGGCAGTAGTGGAGCTGTCCGTATTACTCAACCTCTGTCTCAGCCTTATGCTGGCGGTGTTCCTGGCGGAATGATTGGTGGTGGAATGGCGCCTCCTAATCCGGTATTAACGACCAACCGTAATACAGGTACGGCGGACTATGGTCTATCGCAGGCAAGCCAGCAGCAGCAACACTTCAACAGCACTTATGCGCAAAATGTTGGTGGTGGCATGCCTGGCGGAATGATGTCTTTTGAGCCTATGGCTGCAAATGAGGTGATTGGGTCTAAGTTTTAGACTATAAATCGTATATATATTATTTTTAGATGTTAATAAGAAACGTATCGTATTAACATTCACTTCTCAACAAAAATATAGAGTTACACAAATCGTACTCGTTGTATTACTAATCGGGTTATCCTTGATTTCATGAAGGACCGCATTCTAATGTTTTACACATACGCATATGGGTATTTTATCACCTCATACAAAAAATCTTCACGGTTGGATTTATGAAATTTATGCATATCAACGACTTTCTCGTCAAAAATATTCGGTTGAAAACAAGAATCTTCATCGTCGAGAGATGGCCGTAAATTCATAAAATATAAATTCGTCAATTTTTTAGATACAAGCTCGTTATTGCAATATGTTTCTTCCAAAATCGAACACTTCTAATTTTCCCAATCTGTCATTATTTCGAATACAACGATGTAATACGTAGGAGATTATACTTTCGTTGTGTTATGTTCATTATATAAGAAATGTGTGAATCAACAAGAATTGAATCATCAAAAGTCTAATAATATACGCATGTTTTCAGTCGTTCATCATACTTTTTCAGCATTTTTCACGGCTTGAAAACGTATGCTTCGAGAGATTTCTCTCAATTGATGTGTCATCTAATCCGATTGTTTTGTGTATTTCCCGATAAATATGTAACCCATAAATGCTGTAAGGATTTACACTATAAACAAAATCTATAATAATTATGCATGGGACGCCCAAAAAGTAGTAAAGTTGCTACTTTTGAGAATGTCCCAATAAATGTCCAAAACGCCGTTTGCGCCGGAGATTTTAAAACACAAAAATCGTGAAATTTAAAAGTTATCGTCACAAATATTTTTTGCAACGAATTTTTTGTGACGATAACTTTTTTTTCGGTCGGTCGGCGTTCGGTCGGCCATTTTAAAATATGGACATTTATATATCCAAAAACGGACATTACTACTTTTGGTGATATTTAGGACAGGGTTACTATATTCAGTAAGGCTTTTCTAAGGTACATCATATTTTATCGTCACAATTATCGTCAGGTGATAAACATTACAATGGAAAAAGAGCCTCCGTATGTTTGCGAAAAGTGTGACTATTATACGTCACGAAAATATAATTATATGAAACATATCAAGACTGAAAAGCATAAATCACTGCTACATGTGATGTCCAAAAAAATGTCCATTTTTGACCCCCCTCCGCCAACGCCGCCAACGCCGGTCTATCGTTGTCCCAATTGTGATAGAAAGTATACGGCCCAACGAAGTTTATGGCGGCATTCAAAGCAATGTTCGAGTGGAAATAATGACAAGTCCATGTATAATTTGTTTTCGTCAAAAATAGCGGAATTATGTCAATCCAACGCGGAATTAAGTAAAACGAACCAAATACAACAAACACAAATGCTACAGTTATGTACAGCGGTATTAACAAGTATCGGTCAAAATCTCATTGTTGCGCCACATGCATCATGTAATTACGCATCATCTACTCCGGCGGTGGCTCCGATGTGCTGCACGTCATCCACCCCATTAACGTCACAATTATCGAATGTGACCAATACAACGAATAATCATGTTACGGTGAATGGAAATATGACAAATAATTCGAATAATAAAACGTTTAATATCAATATGTTTTTGAATGAGGAATGTAAAGATGCGATGAATATGACCGACTTTGTGAAAACGATAGAGTTGGATACGGACGATATGGAGGACGTAGGAAAACGCGGATTTGTGAAGGGAATATCAAAGATATTTATTGACAACCTGGAAAAAACGGATGTAACCAAACGTCCAATACATTGTAGTGACGGCAAACGAGAAGTATTGTATATTAAAGATGATGATAAATGGGAGCGTGAAGGTATTCACAGTAAAAAACTATTAGATGCAATTCACACAGTAGAACATAAAAACGTTATATTGGTGAATGAATGGGCAAAAACCAATCCACAATGTGAAAATAGCGAAACCCGGGCAAATCAAATTTATTTGACATTATCAAAGCATGCAACCGATGGTGATGATGAGAATATAACCAAAGTTGCGAAACATATAGCAAAATCAGTTGTAATCGACAAAAATGAGATGTTATAGTTGTTGTGATTATGTATAATAAATAGATGTTATACATAATAGTATTAAATACAGTATCATGAAAAAAACTGTTGTTGTGGATTTAGAATATATGCGGCCATCTGTCGGGGGGCGGGCACGGTCACGGTCACGGTCGCGGTCGCAATCTAGGTCATCTGTAAATCGAACATTTACAAATGCAATTGATAATTCTGAATTATGCGATGAATATGAGTTGGATGAAGATATGAATATTGACGCATTATTAAAAAAACATCAAGACATTGAGGACGATAGTCGCGGTAATAGTGATGACGACGATGACAACGATGACGACGATGATGATATTATTGAAAGTAGTGATGAATATGCATCATCAGCCTCTTCGGGGAATGAACTTACAAAACATCCGCATCCAAGTGTCCAAGATACAGATTATGCAGTAAATTCAGACGATGACTTACTACAATCGGTACTTGATGAGCCAACATTTCCATTAGATGTGAATGCGATATTATCCGCGATGACAAAAACAGAAAATATCACAATTGCAAACATGACCATGAAAAAAATAGCAGAACGAAGGCATGAAATTCTCTCGTCATTGAACTTAACTCCCGAAAAAAGGGAAGAGTTCGAGCGTAAATTACAAATGTATCGTGTCATTGAAGACCCGTACGAATTGAAACATAATCAACTTATACGTTGGATACCACTTCGTTCTCTCGAAACACGTCCATACATAACATTAGGTGGATGTTTGTTCCGTATAAAATACAACGAAGAAGAAGCAGTACATATCGTAACAATGCGAAATGTGAAACGGTTTGTATTTAATATCAAATTCGAACTAAATGTAGTATTTCAACGGTTGAGCCAAGAAGAGTTATTGATATTGCGGGCGGTAGAATATGTTGAAACGGAAGATTGAATGAATAATTAGGCAATTAGTTCTTCATTATAGACGTATTTTACGCGTTGTTTTTGTAACGTCACCGATTAAACGAGGTCGGTTCAAGCGGCGTTTTGCAGTCTTACAACGAAAACCGTGACGACGAATACCTTTATTATTAAATATGGAACGTGTGCAATATGCGATACGGCGACTTTCATCATCCGTAGTGGATGATGCAACGGGGGAACGAGGTTTAATACAACTACATAACTTTTCAGCAAGAATGCGATGAGCGCGTTTTTTTGCAGTTTGTGTCGTTATTGAAGATAATGATGCGTACGAACCTGGTTGATAATGATGAAGAATTTTGATGTAATCGCTGCGTGTTAGTTTCATATCTTCATCAATATCATTATCTGTATATTTTGGTTGATTTCGCATATTTATTATATGGCTATATAATAACTATTATTAAATCTAACGTCGAATGTCTTCTTCTAATAAAAAACACAAGGTCGTCGTGTTTGATGTAGATGAAACGCTCGGTAATTTTGCTCAATTTTCAATTTTTGGCCATGTATTAGACGACTATTTTAATCAACATGACATGATATATCGGCATTTTAACGATTTAGTTGATTTATATCCTGAAATTATACGACCGAAAATGGTGCGCATATTAGACTACATACGTAAAAAAAAGAATGCTGGTATATGTAATAAAGTAATGATATATACGAACAATATGGCGCCGGATAAATGGGTTACGCACATTCGTCGTTATTTTGAATACAAGCTGAAACATGTTGTAACAGAAACTGAAAAAGACCTTGCAATCGTCCCTCCACTATTTGACCATCTTATTGGTGGGTTTAAACCTAATCAACCTTATTCCACGAATGGATATCCGCAACGTACTACTAAAGAAAAGACAATTGACGATTTTATACACTGCTCGCGTCTTCCTGCGAATATTGATATATGCTTTTTGGATGATGTGTATCATTCTAAAATGACAGATGAACGTGTTTATTATATTAAATTGCAACCATTTTATTCCTATATTCCGTTTGAGACATTCGTTGTGCGGTTTTTGAATAGTTCGCTATTTCGTGATGTTTTTGATAAAATAGACGTCCCGTCAATAACACCGTCAATGTCGGCAGCTGTAAAAAAGCAAATTCTCTCGATAGAGCTACATGATATGTTTATAAAGTATGCGAATATAGCGAATTATGATGCTAAATCATATCAAAGAAAAATGAACCCGCGAGAAATCGATGAAATCATTAGTAAGTATATTATATATCATCTTCAGCAGTTTTTCCGTGATGGACCACCTCATCTAAGTTCATCGGACCAATCAAATAAAAATCCGCATAAACGTCGTAGGTTATCAAAAACGGCGAAAAAAAAGGGGCATTTGACCCACCACCCCACTAATGTATTTTATGTAGATAAGACAACGGCGGTAAAGAATATGCATAATAAGACAATACGTAACAGATAAATAGTGTTGTTATCATTCGTCAACAAAACCAGCTCATCGTGCCATCTTCACACACGAACACCACGCGGTCGCCTGCAGCCTCTGCTTGATGTATTGCTTCTGCGGTTGCGATTTGTGTTTCGGGTGTGCAATGTAGTTCGTTGAGATACACAATACCTGTTTCGCGGCGTGCGACAACATTCTCTCGGGCTTCCGCAAGTCGTTTCTGTGTTTTTTGTTCGAGTTCGGCATTGACCCAGCGCTGATGTCGTGCATTTTTGATGTGTCTGTCCCAGTTGCCTTGTGCTCCTCGCCATCCACACTGACAACTTACCGGGCGGACGATTTCCAATTCATGATGTGTATCATCAAAGAGACGCGCCATGATGACCTGAATTGCGTGATGAAGTACCATGGGGCTGGTTTCGTAGCCGGCGTTTCCCTCTTCTGGTTTGTAATTGACGAGCATATCAAATACTTCCTTTTCTTCGCCGCGATGAACCAGATTGTGGTTGGCGTCAACATAAATCGACGACTCTTCACCGCAGAGTTCCATGACAATTTGGTCGGCAACATCCATGATTTCGTCGTAAAGGTCTTCATCTTGTTCGAGAATTTCATCCATAGTCATCCAACAACGCAAGATGTCGCCCGGACGGCGTGCAGCCAATGTAGTGCGTTTGTGTTTGTGAAGAGCGCCGAGAGCATTCATTCCGCGTAGATACGCACCTTCCGGTATTTTGCTTTGAACTTCTTCGAGAACATCCATTAGTAAGTCCAGTTCTTTCTGTATTTTGTCAGATGCTTGTTCAATAAAACTGCCGCGTTGTTCTTGTTCTCCTCCTCCATTTCCATTGCTTGCGTCCATTTTCTCAATTTCGATTAAATCGTCTTGTACATATCATGGATAGAATGATAAAAAACATTTCAATTTTTTGTCATTCGTTCGTTATTGACGGTTATCTGTGCTTCCTCCAACAACATTATATAACGGATGAATTACAGTTCCACCAACAGCGCCAACCGGTTGTAATATTTTTTGTTGCAATTGTTTTTTGGCGTATTCTAGTGCAGCTTCAGAAACGAAATGCGTGACTAAAATAAACATGCATGTTGATATAATTAACTTGCGGTCAAAGTCGCTAAATGTGCTTCCGCCAATTATTGCGAATTTCGGATTGGTCCATGACAAGCTATTAAATCGTAATAAAAGAATGAGAACGGATACATATAAAATTGTGTTACGGAGAGATGGAATATATTCGGGAACAGTATTGTATATACCAAGCAGTACTATTGCATATGCGCCATACAAGAAAATCTCGATGTATTTGTAATATGCAGTATATTTATTGAAAATAGGTGTAACAATGTCACGAATTTTGTCAACGATTGCAACCGCTAGGTCCTCAGCAGTGGTTTTAATGTTATTCATTGTACTGTTATATTGTAGTTAGATTGTATTTATATACGTGGCTACAAAATTTATGCTTGTAAAAATAAAAATGAAAAATGATGATGTTCAATCTTTTTAGCATTTGAAAAAAAATTGAAATGAAAAAATACAAACTAATCGTACAATGTGTTCAACATCAGATACAAGTTATACAATGGGTTCTCAACAGTCGAAGTGCAAGTGCCTCTATCTTCCTGCCCAAAGCGGAAAGACACGCAAAATGGAGGAATTAATCAGGGATTACAAAATAGGTGAGAATTGTGAATTTGACCCGGTTGACATCAACGTCATCATTTCAGCAAACAATCGTCTTCTTGTGGAGCAAACCAAGACCCGCATGACCAAAGACCTTGGTACCGAGAGCGAAGAAGGTGCCAACGACGCATGCATCAAAGGAGCCGTTTTCAGCTGGACCAGTGGAACAAAGAAAAGCAACATCAGCCCCGAAGCTCTTACATTGGAACTCATGAATGAAACAATCGAAATGGTTGTTATTTGTGCTCACGCCAAACGCATCGAGTACCTGGCCAAAACTCTGGAGCTTCTTTCAAAACAGCGCCACTTCACCAAGAAAATCAACATCTGGATCGACGAAGCCGACGTCAGCATCAACTTATGGTCGAAGTACCAAAAGGCCATTGAAATGTCCTTCATCAACCAAGTGACCCTCGTGAGCGCAACGTTCGACGCAGTTGTCACAAAATACAAAGAACTGCGCGTGCTGCCTTACTTGGAGACATACCCAGAATGCTACGTTGGTCTCAGAGATGCGGTTCGAAATGAGAACAACTTTGCCACTAGTTGTGCGGTCGAATACGTGAGGCACATCATCGACACTCAGCGCAATCTGACAAACCCTGGTATGCGTGCATTCATTCCCGGCGCAAATTCTACTGCGAGCCACGACGCGATTGCCGACCTTCTTCACAAAGAGCATGGATTTGTCGTGATCATCATCAACGGCAAACGCAAAGAAATTCTGGTTCCGGGCAAAAGCGAGCCGATTGATTTGAAGTGCTACCTTACCGTTCAAGAGAATGAAATACCGCAAGAATTCAACATGCAACTGGCAAAGCTCTACAAAGAAAACAACTGGTCGCGCTTTCCTCTTGCGATTACCGGCTACACATGTGTTCAGCGTGGTGTGACATTTCAGTGCGGCTCAAAGGAAGGTGTGCATGATGGTTTCCTCTTCGACTATGGCATCATTCCTCCCAACATCAAATGTGCTGCTGAAGCGTATCAGACCATGGCCCGTTTGTTTGGAAACGTCGGCAACATTCCGGAATACAAGCCGGTCGAAATCTTCACAACTGAGCGCTCATTTACGCGCGTCGAGAAACAAGAAGAGACTGCCCGGAACATCGCTCGCATAGTTGCAGAGCAAGGATTGGAAGTTGTCACCAAGACAGAACTGAAAGCTGCACAGAACTTCGAGGTGGATTCTAAGTACGACCTTCGTACTGAAGAGTTCACTACATTCACTGAGGCTGTGCGTTTCATGCGCGATTTGGGTGCTCAAGGAAAGACCGAGAAATCCCTGGAAAGAAACGAAACCGGTTTCATTCTGAGTTCGACTACAGGCAAGAAAGGTGTTCTCAGCTACTGCGATGTCAAGAAGGAACTGGCTGCATGGTCAAAGACATCTCAATTTGATGTCAAGAAGAAAGAAATTGAAAAACCAGCAAGTCGTTTGTACATCTGCTACAGAGACACCAGCGACGCCTCCACTGCAGTGTTCATCCCTCGCGTGCTCGTTCCAGCATTGTAATCAGGTAATCTTGTGATGTTATATAATTAAAAACAAACAAAAAATGTCTGTGTGTGTGTGTGTGTGTGTTCTAACACTTTTTTTTAATGTATCTCACAAATCAAATCCATTTACTCCTCTGTCTTGACTACATCCGTCACATAAAATGACAACAAACGCGCACTTGGGTCGAGAACATCATCGCAAAAAGGGTGTCTCCAATAATAAGGAATAGTGTCGCCGCGTCCTTCATACATCGTCTCAAATGTTCGACGATAAAAGAAGCTTTCTTTATCATACGGTGGATTATGAAGCAAATATATGTGATTATTTGCGTTGTTATATTCCTTATCAGTTATCACGCGGTCAGAGTATTCTTTAACCATTTGAACCCATGTTCGCCCATCTGCAGAACTGACGCCATCACTGAATGCTTCTTTTCGCCTCCATAGAACATCATCCGGCAACAAACCATCGCCCTGAAACGCTTTACGTAGAAGATATTTTTCCATTCTCTCGTCATTGAACCGTTTGAAACGTGCAGGAATACGCATGACATATGTCAGAAATTCCTTGTCGGCAAATGGCACACGTGCCTCCAAACCAGCGCCACTGATACTCTTATCGGACCGGAGCAAATCGAAAAATCGAACATCCCGTATCATCCGCTCATTTTCGCGCTGAAAATCCGCGTCAGATGGTGCCTTCAAGAACCCACGATAAGAACCGAAAATTTCATCCGACATATCGCCGCAATAAATGACCACATCATCGCTTTGCTGTTGAATATATTTACTGATGAGGTAATTTCCAACAGATGCACGAATAGTCGTCGTGCAATAACTTTCCGTTTGATAAATCGTCTCATAGATTGCATTTAAAAAATCATTCTCTTTTAAAGAGACCTCATGATGGCATGTCCCCAAATGTTCAGCAACTCGACGCGCCCAATACAAATCCACAGACCCTTCCAGGCCAATACTATATGTATTTAGTACAGTCTCAGGTGATGTGCGCTTTAATTCTCTCGCAACAATCGCGGTGACAAGCGAACTATCCAATCCGCCAGACAATAAGCACCCAACCGGTCTCTCACTCATCAAGCGTTTCACGACGCCTTTTGTAAATAGGTCACGAATATTCGCGACAATCTCATTTTCAAATGTAGAATCATCCGAATGTTGTGTATCTAGCACTGGATATGAATAATTCACCTGGAGTTCTTTAAGTTGGTGTTCGAATAACGAACATGTGTTGGTTTTTTTGAGGGTATTGCCAGACTTGCAAAAGAGATTAGCGTAATCATAATACGTCTTGAATACGGCACTTCCATCTGCACTATCTTCTCCGCTATACTCCATATAAGAACCAGCTGGAAACTGAACAACTGTATCACATAATGCATGTATTGATTTCAGTTCGCTTGAAATAAACATGCCATAGTGGTCGGGGTTCAATGATACGCATATCAAGTCGGAATACTCGCTTCCGAACATACCATCATGACGGCTTACTCCGATAAAGAGAGAACGAACACCGACTGGGTCTCTCGCCACATATGTAATACCATTATCATAATCGTGTAGAACAAATCCGAAAACACCGTCCAAACGCCGAAGAGTTTCATAAATTCCGATTTTGCGGTATAAGTGGATAATAATTTCGCAATCTGACCCACTTTTGTAATCACCTTCCAATTCAAATTCAGCAATAAGCGAACGAAAGTTATAGATTTCGCCGTTGCAAATCAAACGACAGTTTTTTAGATGAAATGGCTGGTCGGCGGCGGGGTCCATTCCATTAATGGATAAGCGATGGAACCCCCATGCGCGAGTATCATCTTTTATAAATACAGACTTGTCTGGACCCCGATGAGATGATAATATAGAATTTTCCTGTAATATTTTTAATTGAGCAAGTGACATTTTTGCAAGAGTTTGAAAATAGAAAATGCCGCACATTTAATCTTAATCTTGGGAAATAGATAACGAGTATTGGGTTAAGATAAACCGAACAAGTAATCCGACTGGGAACTAGATACATAGTATTAAAGTAATGTGTTTATATATCATTCATTATATTTTCATACTATTATATAAAGTAAAGGATAGACCTACAAATATGGAATTTTATGGAGTTATAAATGGCGCATATTCAAATCATCATGACCGTTTGGGTGAGATTAATTCACGTATATCGGAGAGAAATATACCGTCGGCGGCACTTCGGCCCGCATATGATGTACGGCCCATTTCATCAAAATATGCAATGATGCCAATTTTAGAAACACGGCCGGTTTCAACGGTCCAAATACATCCTTATCAGCAATTTACTACCGAGACTGTTTTTAATCCTGGAAATGCTAAGGCACCATGGCGCGGATGGGCAGAACGCGTTAATGTGGAATCGTCTCTCCGCAATCAGTATTTTGCATTGCAGCGTAATGACCGTGCAGTGTATGTTCCAAATTCGGATAGCGACTTATATAATGTAACAGTCGTATCTCGTGATGTCGAACAACCCAATCCATATTTGTTTAACAATGGCGCGACGAATTTTGAGCCTATGAACCCCAATCCTCATAATTTAGGCAAACTCACCTTTGATAATTCAACACGTTTTCAGCTTAGAACTTTGGATTGTACTTATGATGGATTTTGCACTGGAGAAGGTGGTCCAGTGATTGAACCTGCGACGAATTATATACCTAAGGAACAGTTGGATAAGAAACTCAAAGAGAAGGAACAGCAGAAGTTAGTGTCGCATATTTCAGAAGGATTTTCAAGTGGAAGGTCTTCTTCATCTGAAAATATGTCGGGTTCCAACAACTCGCATAATTTTGCGACATTTATTCCTCGTGCGACAGCAACATCAAATGCAAAGGAGCATTTGACAATGCGAAAGTAATGAAGAAATTATCGCATAATATCCAATCTAATGACGGTGTGAGGGTATAAAAATAAAACTGTAATAGAAAAATATATGGTAAATTATTGTTCTATTATAATTTATCAATCAATCAGTAAATAAATGGAAGACGACAAGCAACATCGACCTGACGATAATGGCCCAACAAGTGGTTGGAATGAATTCAATGAGTTAACGTTATCGGTAATGGCCAATCGAACAAAATATGATAAATGTAAAAAAACGTTGGCAAATACATCCGATGCACTTAATGAGGTATTTCGAAAAGAGAAAATGTATTATAAAGAACGAATATTGAATATGACCCGTGATTTGTTTCACGAGCAATGTGAAAATGACACGATGAATGATGCGCATCGTGAATATCTGAAGTCGTGTATTGAGTACTTGAAATGGAATGATATTACAGATATGATAGATAATGATAAACGAAATGAAATACAAGAAGAAAGTCACGCGACAGCGGACGAGCTTTTTCATGCGCGACAAGAATTACAGGAGAAAATAGATGCAACTAATGTCGCACATGAGGACGAAATTGATGACAACGACCCACAATCGGAAGAAGAACAAGAAGAAGAAGTTATGTTATCGCCACCGTCTTATTCAAAACCGGGGATGATGAAAGACGTAATGTCGATAGCAAATAAAATGTGTATGCGAAAAAAAACAATTGATGATTTTATTGTATTGAAACCAGCGATAAACCATACCGATGAACATATTAATGCAAAATTACCCAAGGTCCGCGATTATCATGGTGAAATCATGAAACGAGCAACCACAATAGATACAATCAACCAACCAGTGTCATCGCCGCCGCCACCATCACCGCTGCATTTAAGCCGATTGTGAAAGTATCGGCAAGACTGAATTCAATATCTCGGGTGTATATCGATGGTCGCTATATGCGACGGTATTCGTATCTGTAATCGCGTAGTACCCTCCTACGGGTGAGAACCAGAAGTTGCGAGACGGAATGAGCATGAATGTTTTGTATCCATTCGTAGTTTGAGTTGACGTATTGTCAAATACAATTCCTTCAACGTCGTAATACGACGAGTCTTCGCTGAATACTTTCTCTCGAAACTCGTCATTTGAAACTACAATACCCAGAATATCATCTTGGATGTAGTAGTCGAAATCATTCGAGGGAATAATCATAGTGCTAATGTAATTCGATATAGTATCGTTAATGTATGAAGTATATTTCGTTTGTATCGTATTTTTTGGTCCAGGGAGCGTAAATGCCGTGTTGTTATCGGTGGCAGTTGACGCGTGACTTTCTTCTTGGAATGAGGATGGAACTTGGTTTGAAATAATTGTATAAACATGGAACATGCGGCTTTTGGGGTCATAAAGCACATACGCGCTCTTGTAATGATGTGTTTGATTTATGTTATACACACCAATTCGATATACAAATTTGGTAACTGGGTTCATCGGGTTCATGCAGGTATGAATACTGCGACCATTTTCGGCAATGATAGGTGATTGTGGAGAAGAATGCGTCTGTGGTTCGGTATCGTCGTCGTATTGAAGTAATGATACTAACGCATCTGCTGCATCGACCACTTCTGCGGCTTCTTGACCCATTATTTCACTGGAGAACTTCTTCTTATTGTTGTGCTTTTTCTTATTCTTCTTGTTCTTTTTCTTGGTGTTGTTCGTTGTCTCATGTTCTGGTGTACTAGGTGGTTTAATGAGAGGAGAATATACCTTATACGTCCGCACGCTGGCATCAATGAGCGACGGTGTGACGATAGTAACTCGTCGACCTTTCGAACCAGTATCTCCTCCGTTATTTCCTCCTGTAATATGAACATGAATTTCATCGGTCTTCTCTTGGAATGATGAAAGCTCTTGTTGCAGATGGCGTTGGTGTTTCGAACGAGTATTCACGACCATTTTGATGTGTGAGCAAATAATAATACGTAAAACGAATGAACTATGATACATATAATAAAAAAAATATAAACACTTCAATTTTTTATGACATAATAGTATAGGTTTAGTATTAGAAATTATTCAAGGCGATGGAAACAAATGCAAATAATAATAAAAATGATAATGATAACAATAATAAAGATGACAAATTCAAGGCTGTAAGTTGCGCACCGAGAGATGAAACCGACCCGAATATACAGGAAACAAAAGATTATTCATGTTATTCATCAAAATCTCTCGACAAACTGAAATCACTTTGGAACAAGCGTCATCCTGACCAGAAAATCGTAGAGACCGACCCGCGTTCAATTTGGACTGCTCTTAAAAACAATATGAACCGCGTATGTCATCAGGAGGCGTGTTGGTTACGTCAAGGATTTGCATCGTCTGGAATAGATAAGGAGATGTTGCATTACACATTCGCGCCCCAGGCGCCAAAGGAGTGGAAGAAGGATATACATGAGTGGTTGTCGAGTATAGATATCGCAAATTCGCTTAAACAATATGAGCACGCAAATCCATCGTTTTTGTTTATTGGACCATCTCCGGTAGATTTTGATGAGGTTTTGGAAGATGGACAATGTGTATGGAACGAACTGTGTAAATTTGATATCATGAAACATGTGAAGAATGGAAAACATAAAATCGGTATTGTATTCAACACAGACCCGCACGATGAACCAGGAGAGCACTGGGTAAGTATGTTTATTGATGTCCGCGCAAAAGTAATTTTTTTCTTTGATAGCACGGGTGATAGACCACAAAAACGTATACGTAAATTTATGAAGATGGTACGTGAACAAGGCGAATCTAACAATATACCGTTTAAAGAGTATATTAATACAGTTCATCATCAAAAAAACGATTCAGAATGCGGTGTATATTGTATTTTTATGATTATTCACATGTTACTTGGAAAGATGACAGTTCATGATTTTCTGGACAAGAAAAACAAACTTACAGATAAGTATATGCAGCGGTTCAGACGCAAGTTTTTCAATGTGGATGAAAAGGTACCTACTCCTAATGTGGATTTTTAGGGCGTTGGCCCGCCTACCAGCCTTCCGACCGGCGGTCGGCCGAATGGAATGAAATGAATGAAATGAATGAAATGAATGAAATGAATGAAATGAATGAAATGAATGAAATGAATTATATACGTAATATATATATATAATTCGCGGATCTGATGAAGAAGAAAGGTACGTGTAAAATTCGAAAGAATAAGCGCACGACACAACGACGGAAGAACCGTAGTTATAAACGAATGAAGGGAGGGAAGTTTAATTTTAAATCAAACGGTTTTTTTGCTGGTAAAGAGCCTATTCCGCAAGATGTAAAAATTGGTATCGATACTTGCACGAATGATGGAAAATTATATAGTCGTAATTTTGATGCTATAAAAGGTAGGTACAGAAAAGTTATAAATACAACAGACCCAGAAACTAAAACTATTTATGAAAAATATGGTAAAGAAATAAAGGAAAAAATGAAGCTATATACAAAAGACACAGGGGAAATTTCATTAACAACATTACCATTTTCAACTGTTAGTGTTAGTGTAGAAAAGCTAATAGACAAATTAAAAGAACTTGGATTTTTACCAGATGTTACCGAATTTGAACAATTATATAATAACTTTTATGGCATTAATGAAAAGGGTGTAATGGATCCTGAAAAGGCTGAAAAGAACACCAAACACAGGTCCCCATTCAAATTTAACGGGTTTGCGCTGGCTGTATTCTTAGTGAGTACATATAATGAACAACATTATGAAGATATTATAAAAAGTAAATCAGCTCGATTATCATCACTACTCTCCACACCTAAGCCAGATATGCAACCATTATTCGGAATACTGCAATCATATTTATTCGAATTAGGACCAACCGACAAACTTTTTTGGAGAAATATCACCCACGAAATGGAAGTTGCTGAAAATCCGTTTTGTCCTTTGAGAGGTAGAATTAGATATATTAAATATGGTGTTTCAGAAACACCAGTAACTAACGAATACAGAAGTTGGTTGAATTATAGAATGAAGAGAGTTAATGACCCAACAAGCGACGCTGGCCAACTTTCTTCATATTTTACAAAGATGAATCGTTTGGCAGAAGAAAACACAGCAATTAAACCAGGAGAAACTACTAGTGTTAGATATACACTTCACGAGGCGCATGATACACAGCAACATGATGGTACATTCAGCGAACCGAAATATAAGATGTATGAATCAAGAATAGAGATTAAAAATATCGACATGACCGATTTTCAAAAGAAATCATTATGCCCCCCTATGACTTCTTATATACCAGTTATAGTAATAACAATTTATGAATATGACGAAGATGGCATGATTAATAAAGTACTAGTAACATACAAATTTTTCAAAATTACTACATCGAAACCGGATTGCACAAGTCTCACGGATAGGCAAGGACAACTAAATCTGAATGAACGAGTGTATCGTGAAGTGGTAACAGACATGGAAACAAATTTGAGATTACGGTTAAGACCTAGTAAAACCCTTGAAGAAATGTTAATAACAGATACAGTTATACCAATTCGTATTACTGAAAAACGTGGTGATACTTCTACACCAACAGGGCTGCCTGTTTATACACTTTATATGACGCATACCCCTAGTACAAGTTGGACCGCTAAGACCGCGTCTCGTATTCAAAATATTGCGTTTAATGCTGTAAATGATTATATAAAAAGAAATGGATGGAATATGAGTAATCCAGTAAAACGATTTCTAATAGAGAATAAAGATGATGCAGGTAAAATTGCGGTAGTCATAGAAGTAAAAGAATTAACCGATAAAAATAGTTTAAAACGCGCAACATATTGTGGAGAAGAGATGTATGAATATGAATTGTTTGATAGGAAAGAAAATGCGGACAGTAATGCTGAAGCAAAATTAGCCAATTATAATCAAGTTACGTCTAGTGGACCAATAGGATTCTGATATTGTATTCAATAAATTATATAAACCCTCCTTCGTATGTTTATATAATTCACGATGTCATCTCTCGTATCACAAGAAAACAAAGAGCTATTATGGGGATTATTGTCGGAGGAGGGTTTATTTGACGGTATTCCTGAAAATGTAACACCTGAAGAAATCAAGCATGTGTTTGAACGTATACTCAAAAATCTCTCGGCAACCATCCCATCACTTCATGCCGCAAAGCTTAAGGAGTTGCATCATGCGAAACAGCAGGCTATCGCGGATGAAGACTATGACGCCGCAAAGAAACTCCGCGCCACGATCGACGAAATGGAGGCACCATTGGCGAGGTTAGAGAAATTAGAGGCGCGAAAGTATCTAGCGATACAGGCAGAAGATTTCGAAGCCGCAAAACAAATCAAAACTGAAATAGACAGACTTCGTGCTGCATCATTTTCTCTTAAGGAATTAAATAAGATTGCGATTGAATCTCTCGCCGTGAATATTCCAAAACTTGCGAGAGATATTAGTGCGATAAAATTGGGGACTCGTGTATTTCCGACGAAGACTGGTGTCGGTCCCAATGTTGTGCATGCAACAGCTGGGACAGAGAGAATTCAAAGTGGTGTTCGAGAGATTTATAATGCGGAAGATTTCCAGTCACAAAAGCGACAAGAAATAGAAATGAAGATGCGAGAAAAGGAGGCAGAGATGAGGTCTTATTTCGAAGTTCCACGCCCGCCTGAGATTGACTTCTCCGATTTTCCGAGAGAACAACGGCTGAAATCGAGAGAACCATTAAAGACATCCGTGTCAAATGCAATGTCGATGCCTGTAGTAGAAACGATAGAATTAGATACACTTACACAGCAGATACCCCAAGAACCTCTCGGCCCGGGTGATGATAGTCCATTCAGGGGCGGAGATGATATGGATAAATTAATTGCAGAGAGAATTGCGGCACGTCAGCGAGATATCGAAGAAATCACGGAGAGGATGAAAGCATCAATGCCTCCATCGGCGGCACAGCAGACCCAGCAACCACTCCCATTAAAAGAATATGACCCAAATGAGTTTATACCGGATATCCAGTTGCAACAGCAACAAGTTCCTCCGTTTCCAAACTCAGGTGAAGAAACACGTAAGGTAAGATTTCAGGAAGATACAGACTCTATATTCTTGAAACTAAAAAGAAAACCGATGATGCACGATGACGCATAATGACGGCCACACGTTATGCATTCTCTCAATGTTATATTTACAACCACTCGAACCGTGATTGTTCGCCTTTTCCTGTACGTGGGTCGGCCGGTATGATTGTACGCCGCCCTCTCTCCACCAAATTTCCCATCTTATAAAGTTCCATGTCATAAATGATATGCGTGTCGGGGTCTTCCGCATATTCTTTTCCAGTAACGACTAGTTTCCTTAGCGCAAGTGTCTTTGATTGTTTATTCAGTTTCTTTGTCTTGTCGTCTTCCTCTGTCGCAATATTTGGCTGATAAGCAAGGGTTTCTTCGCCAGTTCCAACACCAAATGAGTAACAGTTGAGGCGTTCTTTTGAAGTGGCATTCGCATGTATCATACAATCAAATGACGACTCCTTTACGGCGGTTAATATCTGACGCGTAATGCGTTCTTTGATGTTCGATATTTCGTAGAGTGACTGGTCCGTGCTTTGCGGTGTAACTCCGTCGGTCTTGCTCTTGTCGTGCATACGAATGTTGAGAGATTCGTCGTTATCTGTTGCGATTTGGCGTCCAGTAAAACGCATAACATATAGAAATACGTCAACAGTTCGTAATTCTTCTGGTAAATCGACATGACTGCAAATACGGCGCGCGCGACCTATAATTTGTTCCGTTCGAACGGGGTGCCAGTAAGGCTCTGTGATATGAACATATCGAACGTTACGCAAATTAATACCCTCTGCACCTGACGCAGTAATCATCAATATTTTAATCACTTCACCATACATGTTATTTGTAAAACGTGTAGAAAGTTGTGCCGTTATACTTTTCGGGACATTCTTCCATTTGCTATTGAAAATGTTACGGATAATTTCTTTTTCTTCTGCGGTTTCCGAACCCGTATAAAGGGCAAAACAGGGGCGTTCTTGTTCTTCGGGGGTCATATCAATAACCCAGTCGCTGCCAGCTGATTGCTTGATTTTAAATTGCGAAAATCCGTTTGTTTCAAGAATAAGTTTAATAATTCCAATGCCTTCAAGTGTGCGAAATTGACTATACAAGAGATGAAGTCCTACGTGTTGTTTGTCGAGAATATTTTGAAGTAAGTGGAGAAATTTGGGGCTGTAAGTGGCAAGTTCTTCTGGAATAAGAAAACTGCCCGCGCTAACTTTTAAGTCGCGCATTGCCTTTACGATAGATGCGTCATACTGTGCTTTGTAGTCGTTTTTACTGGTAGCTCCCGATGTTTTTTTTGCAGAACTGGACCCGGCCATTACTGCTGCAACTGCGTCAGAATGTTCGCCAGTGATAATCATTTGAGAGTCATCATCGCTATCATCATCACGATTTATGCCATCAAGCATATCTTCGTCCATAAATGGTTCATCATCATCATCACCTCCTTTTGCAGCATCAACGGCAGAAGCAGCAGCACCTGCGCCTTTGGGTTTGCGTCCGCGTTTCTTAGCTCCTTTACCTGCACCTGGTTCCATAATACGCGCAATACGCGCTGCCAACATGTCTGCTGTTTCAACCGCGTCTCCCACAATACCAGCGTCCGGTAATTTTCCTAATGACGCGGATTTTTCGAGTTCGGATGTAACGGCACCATTATCGTTTGGTAAAGGACGACGTATTGACGGCGGGAATACGAAATTACAAAAAGCGCGGGAAAAGATGCGATATGTAGACGAAACGTCATCATAGATACCATCCCCTCCATCTCCGCCTTCGCCACCTTTTTTACCGGCAGCACCGCGTTTCTTTGCCTTCTTCTTCATATTCGACTCTTGATTGCGTTCTAAGTCACGTACTCGCGAGTAAATGGCAAATTGATAATCACTCATTTCAACTTCAACTAGGTGGAAATTTGTAGCAGCATCATACATGGGAAGCAATTTTTCTTGCGCGCTGCGAAAATAAGATGTAAGGCCTAGAATACGGCGAATAAAAAGGTCCCGGTTTTTGAATTCTAAAGTGGATGGGTCGATGAAATAATTGTTGAATTCTTCTAATTTATCAGGTAATGCAGTAAAAGGAGTTTGTTTGTTTGTAGATGCCGAGATAACAGAAATCCCGTTCTCTCGAAGTTTCTGAACAATTGCACGTTCAAATGCTGCATCCGAGAGAATACCATTTTCGATGGATGTTGTATCCATCACGGCAATACTTCCCGCTGCGTCATCACCGGTTGCCATTTTTGCACTAGGGTCACCCCTCCGTATTACACCGCGATATTTTGAAGAAACAGAGTCATAGTCCCGAACAAACCCGAACGGATTACGTGTAATCATGAGTTTTTTGGTACGTGTATTGTAATCCATATAGTCGAATGAAAGGCCGATACCTCTTGCAAAATTTGCGGCTGCAGCAGCGGCACCACCTCCTGCTGTCTTTCCGCGTCCAGACGACGACGCTGCTCCAGTGAGACCAAAGATAGACTTAAATGTGTCAATCGTTAATCTTCCGGTATTCGCTGTACCTCCTGCAGCACCAGTGCTGCTACTTTCTCCAATCGTGAAAACCCAATTATCGATATTGCCGCGAAGGATATTGAATAAAACTGCAATTTCATTCGGATAATTAATAATCGGTGTTCCGGTTAATAATACAACCTTTGCATTTTGGGCGGAGAGAAGGAAATGATACAACCGATAAGCCATTGATGTAGGGCGTTTGAGTTTATTTACAATACGACTTACGAAGTTGTGCGCTTCATCAATGACTACGACTGTATTATCAAACGGGTTATGAGTATAATCGTTGGTCATACTTTTCAACTTTTCGGCCCGAAGACCGTTATAATTAATAAATTCATATTTGGCATTAATCATTTCGTCAATTTGGCTATCTACACGCAAACGCTGACTAGGGGTGAGTTCAGTTTCATAATTGCTAGGTTTAGTAACATTGACCATCCATGCACCATTCCGGGATTCAACAAATTTAGTATCTGGTAACATGAGGATTTGAGATAGAATTTTGGTAAGTTCGGGGTTGCCGCGTGAATCGATAAATTCCCAATACTGATTTTTCTTGTACATTAAATCACCGCATTTCGTCTTCATTTCTTCGATATAGTTCATGCGAAGAGACGCGGGTGTCATGACGACAATCTTCTTGAATGTCTTCAAGCCTTCTGCGATTGCAATGGAAGAACATGTTTTACCACTTCCTAAACCGTGAAATAAAAGAAGACCGCGGTATGGAGAATAAATATTCAAATAATCTCTCACAATCTTTTGATGAGTGAGAAGCGCAACAGATGCAGTATCATCGCCGCCGTAAAGTGATTCGCACGTAATATCACTTTCACCGGATGTCAATTCTTCGCGATAGGGGCGAAACAGTGCATTAATATATTGAATAAATTTTGCACGGTTATTCATGTAAAACTCAGATGCCTGAACTTGTGGAAGTGGGCGAGGTGGCGGAACACGTGTTGCAACAATGGTATCCCCAATTTTATAAGCTGATATATTCACCATACTGTCTTCACGTTCGCTGAGTTTCTTCACGACCGCCTTAACATTAGCAGATGCTGCGGATATAGAACCGGTTGCAGCCAAGGTCGTTCCTTTTGGTTTGGGTTTAATCATGCGTTTCTTTGGCTCCTTTGTAGCAGCTACTATGGCGCCAGTAACAACTTCAGAACTGGCCGCATCTGCAGTCCCAGGCTCATTATCAAGAATGGACGGCCGTAATTCATCAAATACGTCTGGTTCATTCGCATCTGCGATTGCTCGCGCGGCTTCTGTCTTACTTTGCTTTACTAGTTCATCTGACGGTAATATTACTCGTTTTCCTAATTTCAATGGCGCAGTGTCGGCTGCGGGATATTCAACACCGATTTCTGGTTCTAATTCTCTAAGTCGGACCCCTTCATCAATAGTGCCACGGTTTCCTGGGAGATTAGAAGAAAAAGAAAAGGGTGCGCCAACACTAGATGTGGAACCCTTTAACTTTGCCCAAATTGCGGCGCGGTCGACTTTTGCGATATGACGTTCATCCACTAATAAACCGGTAGTATCTTTTGATATGTCCGCTGCGCCAGCTTCTCCTGCTCTTGTTGTTGCATCCGCCCCCACTATCATCGCTGTGGGGTCGGATGCTTCTCCCTCCATGGGAAGTTCGGGTTTAAATTCTTCTTGACGTTGTTCTCGCATTTTTGCATATCCCGAGACATTTCTTGGTTTCGTCAATATATTACTTGGTAATTTACGAGAAAAATGAACGACAATACCACCGTCGGTATCAGGAGGTGGGACTGATGCTACCGGTCGTTTATTAAGTTTATATTCTCGTATAACACTCATATTACTAACATATACCGGTATATTTATTTCGCAATTCTTGCGATTTCTTTGATTGCCATTTCGCATGTCATTTGTTCCGCCTTTTTCTTGATTTTATGCGCCGCACGTGCGAAGAATATGAATGCTTTCCCACCATTTTGCTCACAAATCCGATGAATCCCCGCAAATCCATCCGACAAGGTATGAAATGGAACTGCAGCGGATGGTTGTCCAATGACTTCATGCAATGGTTGTCCTAAACATAAGTACAATCCCATTTCATATCCCGCATCAGGGTCCCGTGATAATTCGATGTAATCAGGAGTAGTCTTAAATTCCTTCTGTATTTTCACCTGGAGAATGTTCTTGTAATTGTCATCGTTCTTAATTAGGTTCGTCCAGTCAATATGCCGCTCAAATACATTCTCAATGAAAATCTGAGCAATCTGAAATCCGGGACCGCAAAGAAACACCTTTTCAAACCATTTATCGTCATCGTGAATTGGAACACGGTTAAAGTCAAGAAATATTGCGCCAATAAACGCTTCAAACAAACATCCTAACTTCTTAAGATTGGTTCTCGTCTTCTTTTCTTCCGAATGCTTTGAAATGATGTACCAACGATGCAACCCCATTTCTAATGCGAACTTGCCAATCGTTTCGTTTTTAACGATGGCAATCTTTTTTTCAGTCATGAAACCCTCATTTTCTTTAGGAAAGCGGCGGTAAAGATAGTATTTAGTCACGCATTCAAGGACGCCATCACCGACGAATTCAAGACGTTCATTGGATTTGGTATGCAACGGCATTGCGCCTTCAGGGCGTTCAACGAAAGTGATATTTTCTAGCTCATTGAGAGCTTTAGGGCGTTTTGTATAAGACCGATGAACGAACGCGCGTTTGTAGAGTTCGAGGTTATGAACTTGTGAAGGAATACCGTATCGCACTAGTATGCTTTCGATGTCGGAAAGACTGACCTCGATATTCTCCGTATTGTATGGATTAAACACATAACGGTCGTCATCCACGCGTATAATATCGTCGTCATTGTATATATTTTTCCCGGTTCTTGCACTTTCGCCTTGTTCTGGTTCATCTGCATTTTCAGATATATTTAGAAGTATATTCTCGTTTTCAGAACTTTCAGTGTCCGAACTACTGCCAGCATTATCGGCGGTAGTGTCGGCGACAGGGGTGGTAGTCGATGTAGTACGTTTACGAAACATTTCAAAAATATATAAATATCCTCCAAACAGATAATATCTATCAACCGATATATTTAAGCAAAATGTAATCAATTTTTTATATCGGTATTATTTATAATTAAGTATTTATAATATGGTGTTAAGTGGTGGCAAGAAGGTTTCTAGACTTAGTTCTCTTACAAGCAAGGGATGCCATTTCGGCAGTATGCCCGGTTCTGCGCCCAAGATTGGTCGTGGTTCTTGGACTTCGACGGCTTATCGTCAGAATGGCATGACCTGCGATTGCTTGGCGAAAATTCGCTTTGACACGTGCGCAGCCCAGTATCAGTATTTGAAAGATAATAATTTAATCTTCAATTGCAAGCTTACTGGTGGTGTGGGTCGTCAGCTCTTCACGAAGAACTGTGCCCCCGCTAAGGCTTAAATTATTGGAATTGTGTGACAGATACGCAAAGAGAGAATATAAAACTATTTTTATTATACCATATTTATATAAAGTGTAATTATGGTAAATAGCAAGGTTGCGCGACGTGTATTATTCAACAGCACTGGTCCTACAAACGCAATTCACACGGATACACAACACGGTGGTGGCGATAAGAAAGGAGGGGCTATTCCTGCAGGAACTGGACAGATGCGTAGCTTCGCAATGAGGAACACTGTTGTGGAGCCCGCCAAGAATAAAGCGTTTCTTTTTCGTTTCACCGAGAGATTGAACCCCGCACGTCATTCGGGCCCAAAGTTATAAATATTACATAAAACGATTTTCATACTATGACCCAGAGCACAAAACCTAGAAGTCCTGATCGTAAATTATAGTATGAAAATAGAAACCGACCTGAAGCTTGATTTTAGCGATGTTCTTTTTCGTCCAAAGCGTTCTTCTCTTTCATCGAGAGGTGAAGTAGAACTAATGCGAGAGATTATATTTAAGAACGGTTATAAATGGAGAGGCATTCCTATCATTGCATCGAATATGGATACGGTTGGAACATTCGATATGTATAATGTGCTGCATCGACATAAAATCATAACATGTTTCCATAAACATTACAATCTCTCGGATTATGCTAGTATCGCAAAGACGATAGATTTAGACAGAAATTATTATATGATAAGTAGTGGAATTACTAAGGCCGATGAAGAAAAGCTAGACCAAGTTATCATGATGCTTAATCCGTTGTTCGTATGTATTGATGTGGCGAATGGCTATATGAAGACATTTGTGGATTTCGTGCGTAAAATCCGAGAGAAGTATCCGCAGTTGGTTATCGTGTGCGGGAATGTCGTCTCTCGAGAGATGGTAGAAGAGCTCATCATGAACTGTGGTGCAGATATTGTAAAGGTTGGAATTGGAAGCGGAAGTGTTTGCATCACACGATTACAGACAGGTGTAGGTATGCCGCAGCTCTCGGCTGTCATTGAGTCGTCGGATTCAGCACATGGTTTAAACGGGTTCATTGTGTCGGATGGTGGATGTACTACGCCTGCAGATATTGCGAAGGCTTTTGGTGGTGGAGCGGATTTCGTAATGTTAGGAGGAATGTTGGCAGGTCATGATGAGTCGGGTGGCGACATTGTAGAGGATGCATCAACTGGGCAAAAATACAAGCTGTTCTACGGAATGTCGAGTTCAACAGCAATGGACCAGTATAATGGCGGCGTAGCGTCGCATCGGTCTGCAGAGGGAAAGACCGTAAAAATACCGTATCGTGGTCCAGTTGAAAGCACAATACTTGATATCCTGGGAGGAATTCGTTCGACATGTACATATATTGGCGCGAAGCGTATCAAGGATATACCAAAATGCACTACATTTATTCGTGTTACAAATCAGGTAAATCAAGTTTATTCTGGAAAAGAACATAAGGCATAAAGTATAACTATATGTATTGATAATCATATCACAGAGCGCAAATATGCTTATCAAAATCGATTGTCGAGAGAAAGAGTTGTTAGAAATTATGAAACCGATGGATGAATGTTCAACCACTGACGTCGCCGCCTCTCTACCTGCCGCCGCAACACCATCAGAACCCGACCATTATATTATGGACCTTGGTGATGGAATAACAATGAAAGTTCCACTTCCAAAGAACAAAGTGAAGTCTGTAGCCACAAAGTCGCAATACCGAAAATCTCTCGGCGCATCGAATATTAAAACTTCAACAGTCCATGAAATCAAATCCGAGAGATTGCCGCTTGGCGATATTATTCTCCATGATACAACACAAGGACAAGAGAAGGACATAGTAATCTTCGAGAGAAAGACACTTAACGACCTTGCTGCGAGTATTCAAGATGGAAGATATAAAGAGCAATCGTTCCGTCTCTCGCAATCTGCAGCAGACACTGGATTTGACACGCACAATATCATATACATCATCGAAGGCGACATTGCGAAATATGATGAGAGACGCAGTCGTATTACAAAGTCGGCACTCCAAAGTGCAATGGTATCGTTACTGTATTATAAAGGATTTTCAGTAATTCGAACAATGAATATAAGCGAAACAGCCGATTTTATTGTACATTTTGCCGATAAAGTGGCGAAGGAAGGGGCTTTAGTGAATTCTAATTCTGGAGGGGCGCATGCAACGCAAGTGGCAGAAACGACATCATATAGTGACGTCGCTGCCAAAAAAGAGAAACGAGATTACATAACCCGAGAGAATATTGGAGAGATTATGCTAGCACAAGTTCCAGGCATAAGTCCAAAAATATCAGCGGCCATTCTATCGAAATACGGCGGTTCCATTTATGAGTTTTTAGCAGACTTGCATAGAAAACTCAACGATTATGAAGAAAGTGTCTCACCGGAAATGTCACCACCATCACCGGTATTAACGTCAGATAGTATAGAGCCAATGAATAAAAATAAACTCAAACATGTCTCTAAATGTTTCAAGGATGTCGGGGATGGAAAACGGAATATAGGAAAGGCAACGATAGAAAAGTTGTGTTATTTTTTATCGTGATATTGTAGTAGTAATTGTAATAGTAATTGTAATAGTAACATAGGTTATATATAATTTAATTGCAATGGCTAGATCAGGAGGAGTAGTACTACCAAGAGTTACACAACCAGAGGGAGAATGTGTGTTAGATTCAACAGATACACATATTGTTCTACGCTATACAGAAAATAGTAAGCGTCCATTAACTCAATCTTATCCTTTTTCATATGATGAATTATGGACATCAATAAACGATGATAGTGTGTTTAATGAAACAAAATTAAAAGTTGCTATTGAACATATAAACGGCAAACGCGATTTTTCATCAAAAGAAAAGTTTTTATTATTAAGTTCCTTATTAATTAGAGCAGATGTCGGTAAAGATGGCGGTGCACTTGCAACATCTATTTTAAACGCATCTGGATTATACAAGTCACCAGATGATTTTATAATCAATATTACACCAGGTGACCTATTAGATGCATGTAAAGCAGTAAAAGATTTGAAAGGACATCTTGTTTCTAGGCACAGAGTATTAAAAATTGTTTCAGGCCCTGCGGGCACTCCATTAAAAGGCAAAATAGAGAATACCCCATTTGGTACGATTGAACGTAAAATATTGCATGACGCCGGTTTAGGTGCAAATCATGCTTTAAGTGGTGCTAAACATATGACATTGGGAAGTATTGCAAAATATTTTGACCCATCTTCAAGAAGTTTTTTCGACGGATTTATACCTTATTCAAATGTTAATAATCATAAAAAGAAACTCAAAATGCAAATAACTAATAAAGGTATCGAATTTGTTACAGGTAAAATTAATTTAGACCAAGGTGTATCTGGAGATAGCACTATAACTATAACTGAATGTATATATAAAACGACCAGTGGTAATGAATGTTTTCAATATAGATTTAATATATTCGGACAAGAATTAAGTTATACCCCCCCACAGAATAGTCAGGATTGTCGCGAATCAGACCCTAATCGAAAAAGGTATAACTTATTGGGAAATGCCAATAATTCAATTTTCTTTAAAAGTGCGGCTTCTCTCCGTGATAAATGTATATCTATATTTGGAAAAGGATGGGGTGACAAAGGACAAAACCAGTGCGGTATTCTTCAATTATTGTTGGATATATTAATAAATAATGAGAATGGAGTAAATAACGGAGGTATTACTACTCTTTTAACGCATGACGGCCCATTATTATTAACAAACTATTTATTAGGGTCAGTGTTGCCGTTATTATATACATCACGTGACCACGAAGAACATATTGACATTGTTGCTTTATTTTCGATAACAAACTCTTCAATTGAAAATGCAGAAGAACAACTTCGCCTACAAGTAAATGAAACAACAGAAGAATGGATATCTACATTGAAGACGTTACATCGATTAACAATTCCGGTTAGTCAGAGTTTATTTTCCAGAGGAAAAACTAGTAATATCAAAAAGGAGTTTTTTTTGGCATTATTTGCGGATATGCGATGTATTTTTGCATATATAACAATTTTAGTTAATATGATACCATGCTGTGAAAAAAAAAAATCAAAAAAAGAGAAATTAGATAATACAAAGGAAATGATGAAATTAGATAATACAAAGGAAATGATAAGAGAGGCTACATCAAAATCATCTATCCGCAAGAAACATGAACAAAAAATGCGTGAGAGTCGAGAAGCACTCGCAGATGAACAACCACCACCTGTAATCGCAGATAATGACGCAGCAGTTAGAAGGAAAATAGAAATAATAAGTAAGATAAACAAGATAATAGAAATATTGCGTAAATGCACACCTTCAAATATCATTACATGGAACAGAACTAATGGCGTGTATAAAATGCCAGACACATTACCGAGATATATAGAATGTAAAAATACCGACATGTTTGATTTATTTTATTATATCACTTCATATCTGGAACAAAACAATTTGTTACATGAAGCTTTTGGTGTAGGCAGCAACCTAGCGAATTGTATAACTGATGCTGCTGCTGCTGCTGGGGCTGATGTAGGTGCAGGTGCTGGAGCTGGTGATGATATTGATTATACATGCTATACTGAAGATTACGATAATCTTCCAGCAGCATATGATACATTAAAACGGTCTTATAAAAATATAACACGTTGCTGCAGTATAAAAAGAGCGGAAACTCAAGCAGAAGAAGAGAGACGTGCATTAGAACTTTCGATGAATGGCAGCAACCCTCCTCAACCCCCTGATAGTCACTTGGAAAAATATAGGCTGACTACAAAAAAGTTTGTGTTAGATGAGTTAGTAAAAAATAATCAGGCAAATACGATTAAACTTAATCCGGATACAGTTAAGAGCATAAGGTCAGACGCGATAGGTATGATGGGGCAATTTATTCTTCCAATGATTGGAACTGTTTTTATGTGTGCTTCAAAATTTCATTTATTAATTACATGTACTATATTATCAGCAGCAGCAGCAGCAGCAGTAGCAGCAGCATCAATCGCCGATGAAGCTACTGCGGCAATATCACAAATTCATACAGATGATGTGAGATTTTATTGTAATAAACCATTTTCAGAACTTATTCTCCATAGTAGAAATACTATAGTTTTGAATGGGGGCGCAAAAAAACAACAAAGTGGCGGCGCTATGCGTAGGCGTAACATATTTGATAATTTCATTGACATACAAACATATGTTAATACTGATGAAGCAAGTGGTGATGTTGCAAGTGGTGATGGTGACAATTACATGAAATATGACGAAATAATAATCGGTCATGATGACCACCCCATGTCTTTTTTGATACCCAGGGATGTATCACAAATAAAACCTGATAGATTTTATGAGTATGACGGCTCGTCTTTATCATGTTGTTATAGATTTACTAAGTATTCTGTTACTAAAATGCCATTTTCTCTTAGTGAACCGGCAAAAGCTTCTTTCATTGAACAATTTAAGGATTTTACAAAAAATTATGGGAAATCTGCTATTAAAAGGGAAAGAGACGAACCGCCGACTACGAGAGATGATTTCGAAATAGGGACAACTGATAAAGGACAAGAATTTGGTGAATTAAAAAGAACTCTATCTAATGACGGCGATACTAAGGGTAGATTTGTTTCGTTACAACCGATGCATCAAGATGTTCAAGTAGTATCTACAGAACAAGTGAAAAATACCAATATAACTAAAACAGTAAAAACCATAAGAATAGACGTAGAAATTAAGGATACCGATGACTCAGAGAAAGATAAGCCGACATTATATGATACATTGGCGCCAACAACGCGAAATAAGTTAAAACAGTTAGGTCTTATTTGTTTTCTTGCTAAAGATTTTGCAAAAAAGTTATGTGATAATAAACACTTGTTAGGAACGACTACCATAACCCCCAATCTTGTGTGGATGTTTTACGAATTAGTTAAAAAAAAGGAGTTTCAAGGATTTGAAGCGTTGTTATATAAATCTCCACCCCCCCAGACTCTCCAACCTCCACCCACCCCCGCCGCATTTATAAAGATAATTAAGGCTACAATTGAAACAGCTAGTAGTAGTGCTGGTGGTAGTGGTAGTGATATTAAACTTATTAATATGGTTATTGAGTTTCAATATGAGTATTTAAAATATTTTTTATTGGTTAACCTCATTGATGAACTTTTTATACATTGTGGTGATGATAGTATCAGTAAACACCTCGTGGAACACCTCGAGACACACATGAATAAAGATTTATCACATATAGGAACAGATGTAGTTACCCTACGCGACGCCTTTGAAATATGCGCTGGCCATATGCCTAATATTAATTTAAGAATTACACCAGATATTGATATTGATAAGATACAAAGTGAATTAAGCTGTAATCCGGGTATCCAGGGGTTTTGTACTGTGATAGAGACGTTACGGGAGATAATAACAGGATATAGTTTCGGCAGAGGCACGGGCTTCGGTTCAAAAGAGAGTACGTCGGATTTTGGCGGGTTCGGCGCCAGTGGTGGTGGTGGGTTCGGCGCCAGTGGTGGTGGTGGTGGTGGTGATTTCGGAAGTGGTGGCGGGTTCGGCGTCGTTCCCGCTGCTGCTGTTTCTGCTGCTGTTTCTGCTGTCACTGCTGCTGCTGCTGTCACTGCTGCAGCCGGGTCCGGAGACCCGGGTGATGGTGCTGGTTCTAGGACCGTAGATGAAGGTCTACTAACTGAATATGATTTTGATTATGTACGTGCAGTTATTAATCGTTTAGGTATCAATTGCAATTATTCAAAAAAAGCAATTCAAAGTACTGTGTCAGAAGTAGTTAGTGAAATTAGAAGATACAATAATTTCATACCAGATAGTAGTACTACGCTCCACTCTGGAGATGTAGTCACTATTACAACCATTCCAATAAGGTTAGCTGGCAGTGAGAGTTCCGCCGATTTCGTTTCAAGCCAAAATTTGAGTTCACCTTCGAGGTCGAGGTCTCCTGCAAGAATGAGCCATTCTCTTTTTACCGTGCCAGAAGAAGAGTTATCATCCTCATCGCTACCAGACTCACCGAGATTTTCACCAATATCACATTTTAAGTCATCACCATCTTTGCAGTCATTATCATCTTTGCAGTCATTATCATCTTTGCAGTCATTATCATCACCAATAAGATCACAACAACAGTATGGGCCATTACAACGGTCATCATCAGCATCATCGGCATCATCATCATCACAATCATCACAATCATCACAATCCTCATCATCATCCTCATCACAACATACTATCTTTACAAAAAAGCCGGTTGCACTAGTTTGCCCTAGTGCAGCTAATACCTTTTTGAGTGATTCTTACAATGACAATAAACCGCTATTAACATGTAGAGAGCAAGAACAAGAATTAGAAAGACAACTTCCAGTATTTCAGCAGAATATTTTTGGTCAAGGCAGATTAGCATGGGGATTTGGAGGAGGAAAAAAAAAATTAAATGAATCTGATAATTTATCATTAGAATTCAATAACATAAAGAAAACATTACGAAAAAAACATGACATCAAAAAACATAATGACACTAAAACAAAGGTCATAAAAAATATATCAAAATATAAAACGATAAAGAAACCGAAAGAAAAATATGCAAAAAATAATACAATAAAACGCAGAAGCTATTACAATAAGTAAACAATCCTGAATAAAATAATCTAATACTAATTCAGTATTAGATTATTAATAAATTACTACAATTACTATAATATATTCCACTATTACATAATTTACATGAACACCATTTTACCATCAACAAACCAAGACAATACCGACACACTCGCCAAATACGTAGTTTTAGGCATATTCTTAATTCTTGCGCTCGTGGCAATCCAGTATATTTTCCGTAATCAAATCGGGATGATAGAGGGTCTAGCAAACCGAAATTCGAAAAAAGGTGGCCTTGATACAGATCCCCTCGAAGACGAGAATGATGGAGATATCATTACAATTGCCAAGCGACAGGAAGAACTCACTGCGAAGACCCAAAAATCACTGAATATGGACTCTCATTACAATCATTACAATAAAATTATTGAGAATATGGACGAATGGGTGAATGCAAAAATTGTGAATTCTCTCAAAAACGTTTCTCGGGAAGTTCATGGTGAAGGCAAGATGGAAGATATTATTCGTCACATGAATGAATTAAACACAATGAATAAGTTTAAGCTAACATTGGAAGAATGCGCGAGATATATTGACACGAAATAAATAACAGTCAACGCGAAAATGCTGCATTTATCGTCGTCGTATGATTACTATGAAAAAACTCTCCAACACAACATAGCATCATAGTCCCACATTACAATTCTCTCAACACATTCATTTGTATTAAGTATAGTGTCGTCGATGAAGACCTCCCAATAATCACCGCCATCGCCAATTCCTTGTTGCTCACTACGCGCCCATTTTCCTGCATATATAAATGGTTTGGTAGTAAAATACCGCCAATCTTTTCGCCTGAGTTCCGGGACAAATTCCCACGACTTTCGTGTTGCGTAGGTATATTCATACCGCTTTTCTGTTGAAAATCCACCGATTGGCGTTCGAAAACATTCTATTTCTTCAGGGTCCGGACGTAGTTGATATGATGACATACCAATAACAACCAATATAATACAAATACATAATATCGGTTTATACGTGTTATTATGTATGGAGTGATTATGCAGTAGGTTTGCGCGCTTTTCCCCACTGAACATCGGCGCCACGACCGCGTGAAACTGCGTCACCGGCGTACATTGCATTACTATATCTTTCATTTGCAGCGGGAACACGCATAGGAACGAGAGATGATGTATCCGACCGTATGGCGTCGGGGCGAGTTCTGTCAATATAAGCTCCGGATGCAACAACCTGTTCAGTATATTGTCTTCCACCCCAATTGGAATCCATAGGATTATCACTGTATTTCATCGTAAGTTCTTTCTCACGGAATGCAGCATCATGTGCAGTATAATCGCCCATATTAAAATTGAGTGGGTCAAATCCGTCGTACATCTGGTTATTAAATGGAGGGTTATCTCGTGATGCATCCATCATTTGAACGAGGGCGGCCGGTGCCGGAGAATATGGAACATTCGGTGATAAGCCGCCTTGTAAATCAACGGGGGAAGGTCGCATTTTGTAAACGGCATTACCTTGTGCATCATAAGAATACTGCAAGAAAAGAACAGGGCAACGAATACCCCGACCCCTAAGCCACTCCATGAATTCAGAATAATCGTCTAAACTCTTAAAACGGATTGGGTTAACACCTGGAACTTTTTCAACCTTGGAATTGTAAAGAAATATTTCGCTGCCGTGTTGAATTAAGATATTGGGGCATCTATTCGTATTCAAAGCAGTGTCCGCGACTGACTGTGCGGCTGCGGTATCAAACCCTTCAATGTTCGTATCTACATCATTGTTATTAGTGTCCGTTCTTGATTTTACTGCAACCGCAGCTGCCTGTGTGTTTTTCAATTTCTGTGCCACTTGTGCGTCAGGTTCGATATTTATAAAACCCTCCGGAAGTACGGCTTTAGATGGTGTGTTGTATGTAATGTAAGCACCAATTAAGAATAATGCAATAATAATAACTGGTAAAAACTTTTGAAATTTAATAAGAGGTAGTAAAACATTCATCTCTTTCATTATTTTTGCCGAATTATCTTGTATATATTTTACAATAGCCCCAGACATCTTGGATATGTATATATTACAACGAAAATTATTATTATTCTCTTTATATTATATACGTCGAAGGATAACATGATACAAATAATCGACGTAAAAGATAATAAAAATATAGATAAGTTTAATGCGGTAGCAAAGGAGGCATATCGAAATCCGGAAAAACATGGTCTTCTCGTAAAAATATATGCCGATTGGTGTGGTCATTGCCGAAATATGACTGCAGACTGGAAGCGTCTTATTCACGAATTAAAAACAAACTACCAATGCAAAAAGCCTGGGTGCGTTCTTACGATTGCCAACATTCAGGCGGTGAATTTGGAGCCGTCGGATCCAGTCCTTCAAAATCTGAAACATATACCTAAAGATATTCAATCGATACCGACCATAATGTATGTGAGTAAAGGTGCGCGCGGTTTAGAGTATTCTGACGAGCGTGTATTTTCGAATATGTTAAAGTGGATAGTTAGGCATGAAAAGTTCGCGTTAGTTCGTAAAATGGATAATAATGCTTTGAGTGTTCATCATCATCGCGGACATCGACATCACGAACATCGCCAACATGAAGATGACAAAGATAAAGATAAATCTTCTAAAAGATTACGAAATGTTACAAAGAAGGCGCGTATAAAATTCAAGGAATTCCATCGAGATACACTGAAACAGTTTCATAAAGAAATGAGACGGCAACATAAAAAAAGCGTTAAATCGCGCATGCCTACACCAGTTGCAGCGATACAGTCATCATCACAGCAGCAGGCGCAACCGTATGTACCCGGATATTTACGCGAGGACTAATTGTTGTTAAGATTATTTTTTGTAAATGTATAATATAACTATTTACACATTTAGACCCTAAAATGCAATCAAATGTTGCCGTTTGCCCCCTTGCTTCGGTGGTTTTGACCCTGGTAATTATTATCAACATACTTGATATTTATTTAGTGGGATTTCATCTTGCGATTATATTGACAAACCTGCTTATATCGGCCTTCTTTGTTTGGTTGGCAAATAAGACATGTGATAAGTATCAGTGGGTATCTTGGTTAATTACTGTATATTTTGTATTGTCGATTATTGGTGCAATGGCTATTCTTACCGACCCACAGCGATATCGGCAAACCGCCTCATCTGATAAAAAGAAAAAGGTACATTTTAAGGAATAGTATAGCAATATCCGTCCAGCCTCCTCACCTCTCCACCCCCCACCCATTCTCTCCACTACCCTCCATATCCTCCTCATCGCCCACATTATCACGCTTTATTCTTTAGTGTTCATTCATATTCATCGCCATTCTCACCGTAAAATCAATTCGCACATGTCGTAGAAACATGTACAGCCCAATTGCATTCAATAGAATAAGCAAAATCCGGTAATCCAATGAAAGAACCGCATTTAGTAATCCATACAATCCGAAATTAGACTGAAACCAATTGTATAACATAAATATACACCATACATAAAATGGTGATGCGTGGTCATAAACGATATCATTCGGCATTGAGTAAAATGTTGAAATGGTGGAGGAGAATTACTATGATAACTGAAACGCAAATATAATATTCAATTTTATGCAGCACCCTCAGATAAGTATAAAATTGAAATAAAGAAAAGATGAAAGGTTATTCACAACGGTCATACGCTAACGTAAAGATACAGATGAAAAAATTTAAGATTGTAAAGAAACCAGCATCGGCCTCAGCTTCAGAACCAGAGGTGAAAACAATAAAAACGCCAATTGTTTCAGCAACAGATATCATGTCATTCCGTCTAATTGACTTCAATGTGTATGACTGTGTTCCAGATACAAATACGCATTCATCCGCATCGGATAATGGAAGTAGTAGTGGAGGAGATGACTGTTCAGTTGGTTCGGCTGGTTCGCGTGGTGGTGGCGGAGGGCGTGCAACCACAGATACCAATGAATTCCGTATTCAGATGTTTGGCATCAACGAACAAGGTGATACATGTTCAATATTCGTAGATGATTATCATCCATTCTTCTACATCAAAGTAGGTGACCACTGGACCAACGCCACGAAATCCGCTTTCATCCGCGACATCAAAAAGAATTTAAAGAGCAAATACTATGAGAACAGCATCATTTCGGAAAAATGCGAAATTGTGGAGAAACGCAAACTCTACGGGTTCGACGGTGGAAAGAACCATAAATTTGTCCTGATTGTCTTCAAAAACACAACCGTGATGAACCGAGTGAAGAATTTATGGTACTGTGATATCATGACCGCGCGGGATGGAAAGACGCGTATCTTGAAACCCGATGGATACCAATTTGCAAATACCAGCACTTATATCTACGAGGCCAATATTCCGCCTATCCTGCGTTTCTTCCATATTCAGAAAATCAGCCCATCCGGTTGGGTCTGCTTCTCCACAAAAAAAACACGCCTTATCGAGAAATTCACGACAAGTTGTCAATATGAATACCGTCTATCGTTCGAAGATATCATTCCTCAAAATGAAAAGGAAACTGTTGTCCCTTATAAAATATGTAGTTTTGATATTGAGGCTAGCAGTAGTCACGGTGATTTTCCAATCCCTGTAAAATCATACAAGAAACTCGCGACAAATATTGTAGATGCAGTGGCCGCAAAGAAAGCGGCACTAGTAGGGGTCACAGATGAAGCGATTGAAGACGACGAGCTTACGCACATGATTTATACGGCATTCCAGTATTCATATATGGGCCGTTCGAATTATCCAGGCATAGAGTTCATCTACCCAAAACGTCGTCCGAAAGAGACGGATATGGTACGATTGTGTCGGCTGGTATTATCAAAAGAGCTGCGACACCTCATTAAACAAGAAGTCGTGGCCCAAGAAAATACGATTGAACAGTTATTTCTTCACATGGCGGCAACCGCAAAAGAGGAAGCTGCGAAAGCGGCAGAGAAAAAAAGTGACAACAACGGTGGAAGAAATAATGAAAGCGACAATGACAGCGACCAAGACAGCGATAATAGCGACAATGACGCAGATGAAGATGCGGCAGCAGACGCGAATGTTTACGACGATGATGCGCCGGTTATGCCATCAAAATCAAAGACAGGTTCCGCTGCTGTTGCTGCATCCGCAGCCGACCTATCTGTAAAATTCACAACCTTATTAAACAACAGCAAACATTCCCGTGAAACTAAAATCAAGATTGTGAGTGATACGCTTGGGTCGGTGTTTCCGAAGGTCGAAGGCGACAAGGTGACATTTATCGGTTCAACATTCGTAAAATACGGCCAAAACAACAATCGCCCCTATTTAAGTAACTGTATCGTTCTCGACACATGCGACAATCTGCGCGATGAAGTGCCGAACTCTGAGATTGAGAGTTATGCAACCGAGGCAGAAGTATTGACTGCATGGACGCGACTTATGCAAAAAGAGAACCCGGATATTATTATTGGATACAATATTTTCGGTTTTGATTATCAATTCATGTTTCGTCGCGCGGTAGAGACGGGATGCTATGAAGAGTTCTTGAAACTTTCGCGTAATCGTGATGAATTGTGTGCGAATGCAGGTGGAGGAAGCGGTGGAGGTTTTGTCAATCCAAATACTGAAATAACCGCGGATAATGTTGCAATCGAACAAACCAAAATCGCGCTTGCGAGTGGGCAATACGACCTTCATTATATCAAGATGACTGGACGACTTCAAGTGGATGTATATAATTATTTGCGTCGTGATTTCAACCTTTCATCGTATAAATTAGACGATGTGTCAAGTTATTTCATTGGTGATACGGTAAAAAATGTAGAATATGACGCCGGAACAGATACAACCCGCGTGTTTTCCGGAAATTTACTCGGACTTGAAGTTGGCAATTTCGTGAAGTTCGAGCAGACAAACCATTCAACAGATTTATACAAAGATGGACATAAATTCAAGGTGGCGGCGATTGCAGGAGCCGGAGGCGGGTATTTTATTGTCGAAGGATGTGCAACACCTGACATGAAAATGATGGTGCGCTGGGGTCTTGCCAAGGATGATGTATCGCCACAGGATATTTTCAGGATGACAAACGAAGGTCCTCGTGCGCGCGCGGTAATCGCGAAATACTGTATTCAGGATTGTAATCTAGTACATCATCTTATGAACAAAATCGATATCCTTACTGGTTATACTGAGATGGCGAAAATCTGCAGTGTTCCGATTAGCTTTCTAGTGATGCGCGGACAAGGCATTAAGCTGACAAGTTATGTCGCGATGAAGTGCCGAGAAAAAAATACGCTCATGCCGGTCATCGACAAAGACAGAAGTGAGTCGGGCTATGAAGGAGCGATTGTTCTTCCTCCTAAGTGCGGTCTTTACCTAGACAATCCAGTTGCATGTAATGATTATTCATCACTGTATCCGTCGTCGATGATTAGCGAAAACTTGTCGCATGATAGCAAAGTATGGACCAAAGAATATGACAACGACGGAAATCTTATACGTGAAACTGGCGAGGCTGAATATGATAATCTTCCTGGATATAAATACGTAGATATCACATATGATACATACAAATGGACGCGTCCGAAATCCGCAACAAGAACCGCAGCGGCTGCAGTAAAGGTGAAATGCGGAACGAAGGTTTGTCGATTTGCACAGTTTCCCGATGGTGAGAAGGGAATTATGCCTGCTATTCTCGAAGAGCTTCTTCTTGCACGTAAAACGACACGTAAGCTCGCGGAAAAACAAACAGATGCATTTATGGCAAATATTCTGGATAAGCGACAGCTTGGTTATAAGGTTACTGCCAACTCATTATACGGACAATGTGGAGCGAAGACAAGTACATTCTATGAAGTAGATGTGGCTGCATCAACCACGGCAACTGGACGTAAACTGCTTACTTATGCGCGGCGCGTAGTCGAAGAAGCATATGGAGATATTCTCCTCCCGACATCTCATCCGAAATATCCAGTCGTTCATTCGAAAGCAGAGTATATCTATGGTGATACGGATAGTGTATTCTTCACATTCAATCTAGAGACACCGGAAGGCGAACCCATTCGAGGAAAGGATGCAATTGAAATCACGATTGAGCTAGCGAAGCAGGTTGGTGATTATTCATCGAAATTCTTGAAAGCACCGCACGGTTGGGTATATGAAAAGACGATTTGTCCGTTTGCACTTTTGCGAAAGAAAGGATACGTCGGTGTATATTATGAACAGAACCCGAATAAGGGCAAATTAAAGAGTATGGGTATCGTGCTGAAACGCCGTGACAATGCTCCGATAGTGAAAGAGATTTATGGAGGGATTATCGATATTCTAATGAAGGAACAAAATGTGGACCGTGCTATTCAATTCTTGCGTGAAAAACTGCAATATATGATTGACCAGAAATGTCCGATAGAAAAACTAATCATTACAAAATCGTTAAGGTCGGATTATAAAAACCCGCAGCAGATTGCGCATAAGGTGTTGGCAGATAGAATGGGTGTGCGTGACCCAGGTAACAAGCCAAACACCGGAGACCGTATTCCTTATGCGTACATTCACAATGATGCTAAGGGTGCACTTCAAGGCGACAAGATAGAGCATCCGGATTATATTCATGCAAAGAAACTTCAATTGAATTATTCGTTCTATATCACAAATCAGATTATGAAACCGGTTCAGCAATTATTTGCGCTAGTATTGGAGCAACTGCCGGCATTCCAGAAAAAGAAAGGGAGGTTTTTGGACGCAGTTGAAACTGTTGCATCGATAATAGATGACCCGGTAAAACGTGAAAAGAAAATAACAGAGATGCGACATAAGGAAGTGAAAGCTCTGTTATTCGATGAGTTTCTAGTGAAGGCGGACAACTTAAATAAAGGAAATCGTGCAATTACTGATTGGTTTGCAGCGAATAAGCGGTCCAAATAATCTCTAATACTTCAGGCAATAAATATAGACGGAATATATTTTTAATCAACATCCATAATATCATCATCATTGTCATCTGGATTATCACGATTTCGATTTACGCGGTTTGTCATGTTATTCACAGTATTGACAATGTCTTGATAGATTTGTTCATCATTGTAATTGATAGGTAAGTCATATGAAAATGTCATGTGATTATTATCAATACTGTCAATGGAGAGATTAGCTGGATTAGATGGGTGGGTGCGTTGTTGTGATGATGAACGTGATTGTTCAGGTGCGTTCGTTACGGATGTAGGTGTAAAGTGCCTAATATCACTTCGACACATTGGACACGTTGAGTGATTTACAAACCATTCTCTCAAACTAGCGCGATTAAAAATATGATTGCAACCGCGTATCATCGTGATTTCACTATCATCATTGAACTCATCTCTCGAAATAGGACAAGTTGCATTTACAGGAGTTATGATATGTCCAAATGTAGTATTCATAGTTGCGCGATTAATTTGTTCATTTGTTGGCGCACTGACAGCATTCGCATTATTGGTTCTTGCCGCAAGCGGGATAGTAGTATACAACATTGAAAAGATGTTATTATCATTATTCGGTCGTCTCATTTCTCGTTCCATTTCATTGTTGAGATATCGAGACAACAATCTGGGAAATACATCCGAGATACGCTGCTGTGTTGATGAAGGTGATGGTGCCGAATTTATGGGGGACGCAGCAACGGGGGGTACTGGCGCGGGTACTGGTGCCGTAATTACTGGCGGGTCGGCCGTTGGAGGTCGACGCGAACGTAAATAATCATTATGTTGATGGTAATAAAAAGACTGGCGAACCAAAGTGCGAGATAAATTCTCTCGCAATGTTTGTTCCATCCGTGAGAACATTGCATTACCATTCACAATAAAATCATTATATCGATGCAATAGTGTTGTATATTCATCCATATATATTTGTTCATCCTCAACTGCGTTATAATATTGGTTTAAGTTAAATCTCTCGTAATAATCGTTTCTGTTTCTTTCATCATTGTTATTTCCACCGCCACCGCCACCACCACCGCCGCCACCGCCACCGCCACGTCGCATTATATGATTACTTGATGGGTCTATATTCATTGTCAATACATATATACCATTTTTTCTATCTATATCTATTTTGATGTTTTCTATATGCAATTTCGCGCTTGCGGTCACGTTCCCGACGAAGACGACGATGAAACGCACGTTCTGTACTGTTGCTTTTGTCCGCGTTGATACAAGTTATTAATATCAGAAACAGTAGGAAAAATGCGCCGGACATCACTAGAAACTCACCCATAATAAGAGGCATTGAAACGTATGTAGGTGTGTATGTGATATTAACTTACATTTACACGATTAAAATCAATTTTATGATAATAAAACTTAAATGTAAAAATACAACATTATGTAAAGATCTACTACTATATTAAAGACATAAACAGCACAATATGCAGACACCAACAACAGAAACAGTACGTTTCTCTGAATTTGCGGGGAAAGGAATTACAGGACTAATGAACTTGGGGAATACATGTTTTGTGAATTCATGCTTGCAAGCTCTTTCGCATACATATGAATTAGACCGGTTTTTGAATGATGAAAAATACAAGAAACGCTTAACAAAGAAACCGGATGCGGTGTTATTAAGTGAATGGGATAAATTACGCACACTCATGTGGAGCGAAAATTGTATTGTATCACCTGGTGGGTTTATGGCATCGATGAAACAAATCGCTCGTCTTAAAAATCAGGAACTCTTCACTCAATATTCACAGAATGATGTCCAAGAGTTTCTTGTATTTATGTTGGATTCATTTCACACCGCTCTTTCGAGAGAAGTGAATATGACGATAACCGGGCGCGTAAATAACGAAAAGGATGTAATCGGGCGTAAATGTTACGAGATGATGAGGCAGATGTATACAAAAAATTACTCTGAAATGTTGAATTTATTTTACGGAATACAGATGTCAGTGATTACGGATTTAAACGACCCATCTAAGGTATTAAGTATTTCACCTGAGCCATTTTCGATTATTTCTCTTTCAATTCCGCATGTAGAAATACCTGATACAGGAAAGACACGGGTCCCTACATTATTTGATTGTTTTAGTCATTATTGCAATGGAGAAATAATAGAAGGAGAAAATGCATGGTTTAACGAAACAACCCAACAATACCAAAATGTCAAACGAGGGATGATGTATTGGAATTTACCGAATATTATGATTATAGACCTTAAACGTGTACAATATACAGAACGTGGACCGGTAAAGGTAAGTATACCTGTAGAAATACCTCTTCGTAATCTGAATTTAAGTTCATTTGTTAACGGATATAAACGTGAAAGTTATGTATATGACTTATATGCGGTATGCAATCATCATGGAAATTTTAGTAAAAGCGGGCATTATACCGCCACAATTTGTACAGCAAATGATACATGGTATATGTTCAATGACGAAAATGTAAAGCAGGTAGAAATGAAATCCGATACAATTACAAGTAATTTACCTTATTGTTTGTTTTATCGCAAACAACAAAACAAAGGAGATGTGGCACCGTAGAATATACACGCATTATTATACCAGTAATATATAGTTATTGATTATTTCATTATTTAATTATTTTATGTCTGCACCGTCTTCAAAAACAGTATCTTCACCGCCTCCGGCGCCAGCGCGTCCGAATGCACCAATACCAGGTATAGCATCTCCTGCGAACGTCTTGCCGGGTTCAAGTCCTGACCGAGTTGGTCTAAATCAAGTTAGTAGTATTTTTGAGTGGATTGATGGAAAGGTCGACCAATATATCAACATGCGCGTTATTATTTTGGCGTGCGTTGTTATTTTAATGGTTTATTTTGTAATAAATGCTTTAGCTGGTGGGAATTCTGAAAATGATACGCGCGAAAACACGCTTTTTGCAAATATTTCTATTTTGGAGATATTTTTATGGGCAATTTTCATCGTGATTGTGGTGATTAACGGGTTTCAATATTTCTTTAATACAAATATTACCACAGAGATATCAAATATTCTTTCCACTAATCCAGAAATCGTAATCTCTCAAACTCTTCCATCTGAACCTGATGGTGTAGGAAATGGGAGTGGCGATTTAGGAACAGGAATGTCGTTGAAAATGCGTAAACAAGTGTTCCATATTCCTGCAAATGTGTATGATTACGACAATGCCAAAGCGTTATGTGAGGCATATGGCGCAAAACTCGCAAATATTGACCAAATGGAAGAAGCTCATAAGTCGGGAGCAGAATGGTGTTCTTATGGTTGGTCGGATAACCAGATGATACTTTATCCCACTCAAAAATCAACATGGGAAGAACTGCAGAAGAGCACTGACCCTGCAAAGAAGAACAGTTGTGGGCGACCGGGTATCAATGGTGGATATATGGAGAATGCTAGTATGAAAGCCGGTGTTAATTGCTATGGACCAAAGCCTGAAATCAACCCTGCATCATCAAAATTAATGTCAAGTATTCAGAATTATGAAGCAGGGAAAATGTTAGACCCACTTCACGAAGCGCGTGTTCAACAGATGAAGAGCAAAATCAATGATGTTGTCATTGCTCCATTCAATAAGGGTGCATGGTCACTATTGTAATTGTTTACGAAATGAGTTACTATTATAATAATTCATTTCGTTATAGTATATAGTGTATAGTATCCTATGGGTGATAACGGTATCGTCGCACGCGAAGATGTGAATAATAAATTTAAAATAACCTTTGATGATGGTACGTCGGTATATAAAATCGGGGCAAATTATACAAGTTCAACCGTTACAACCCGACAACATATATCTAATATATTTGATAATAAAGAAAATCAAGTTACGTCGATTGAAATATATGCTGGTTGTGATATACCATTTTATACAAATAATACTAATTTTAGTAGTGCAGGAGACATATTAGTAAATAGTTACTATTCAACTACTGGATTACTTTTCTCCAGTTTACCAAAATTAACAAGTATTACAGTAGAACCAGATAATGCAAAATTATCATCGATTAATGGAGTATTATTTTCAAAAGATGGTACCATATTATACACATATCCTCCTGGAAAAACGGGTGAAACATATAATATACCATCAAATGTTACGCGAATAAATTGTTTATCTTTTATGAATACGATACATTTAAAAGAACCTGTCATACCAAATAATTCTTCAACAATATTATGGATTGCAGCATTTGCAAACGCAACCGGTATAACCAGAGTAACAATACCAAATAATATTAACACCTTATATCCGCTTGCATTTGCAAGTTGTAAAAATCTTGCTAATTTTACGGCATCAGTAAATATTAAAACATACGGCCCATACGCATTTTATGATTGTATCGGATTAACTACACTTACATTACCCAACAATCCGGATGGGAGTTTAACTATTTGGTTTTATGATAGTTGTTTTCGCGAGTGTAGAAACCTTCGTTCTATTACTCTTCCAAATAATACTAAATTTCATGAATTTGGACAAATGTTTTGGAACTGTACCAGTCTATTGTCAATTACATTACCAAATAGTGTAACTATAATACCTAAAAGTACCTTTTTTTATTGTATATCCCTGGCAAACGTAACCTTTTCGAATACATTAACTGAAATACATACAGCAGCGTTTGGAGTATGTAAGTCATTACAATCAGTTTCACTTCCTATGTCTTTAACAACAATAAAAGATATGGCATTTTCTATATGTACTAGTTTAACTACGATAACTATTCCGAGTTCAATTATAGAAATAGATATGGGCTGCTTTGGAACTTGCATAAATTTACAACGTGTTATATTTGGACAGGGTATACAATTAACGACATTAAGTTCGAGTTTGTTTCATCGTTGTATAAAACTTAATGAAATTATAATACCACCAACAGTAAAAACAATTGGTTCAAATTGTTTTTCTGGAACACCTGCATTAACTACATTAGTTTTTCCGGATTCAATTAGTTCTATAGACGCGAATGCGTTTTCTAAGGCAACTGTATTGGATTATACATCACCAGTATTTGCTCCAGTAAACCCGACACAGTATTATAATTCTGGATTGAAAACCTTGTACATGTCATCAACACTATTATCCCAGTTAAGTTTAAAAACAGGAAATAATGCCTCCTTATACGGTGTTTCAGATGTAAATATTATTTTATATAGTGGCGCGCCAGCTCCTGCTCCTGCTCCTGCACCTACACCTACACCTACACCTGCGCCTGCACCTACACCTGCACCTGCACCTACACCTACACCTGCGCCAGCTCCTGCTCCTGCTCCTGCACCCGCACCTTCATTAATTTCTGTAAATGAACGAATACCTACAGATGACAATATAACAACTACAAACTTATCAAACTCTTGGTTAGTAAGTATTATAATTATAATATGCATTGGTATGCTGTTATGGCTCATTTTATCATTTACACCAACATTACTTACATATAATAATCCATTTTTGTCAAATAGAACAAAGTCTGTATAACTATATTTTGTATGTATTGTATATACTACTTTATTTAGTAATTTGATGTCATCTCTTTCTATGAATAAGGTGCGTGGTCGCGCGTTAAACGCCAACACGCAAAACACGAACAACTTCTCAATGTGGATGGAGCCGCTTTCACATAAAGATTATCCGGTCACTTACATCGCAAACCCAACCAATAATGCAGTGATTACATCAAATGGTGTTAAAAACGTTGCAGTAGCGCAAGCTGGATTGTTATACAACCAGGCGCGTTTGGATGTATCTGGGTCTGTAAATCCAACAAGATGGACGACTGGGCAAACGATTAATACGGTATTTCTTGATGCAACGAACATCAATCAACAAAGTACAAACTATACACCTGGAACACATACTATTGCATCATATTCTTACACACCTGTATCAAATAAATCAAGAATAATTGTCGAATATGGTGCAAATTATATAATTACTGGATTTAATAATGACCTTTTTGTATCTTATATTATTGTAGACAGTACCACAATTGCAAAACGTGAGCAATTCTATGAAAATCAACCTGGAGGAGGTGGTAGAAGTAGCACTCTCTTTCCAATTTGTGGTAGTATAACAAATAATGGTACAGCCGCTCGTAATATAATCGTTAGTTTGGTTGTTACAAGTGATTCTGTTGATTTTACTGGAAGAAATAATGCATACGACTCTTTCATTAGAATTACCGAAATATCCCAGTAATGTATTTTGATGTAAATAATCTCTCAATTCGATTAGTTACATCACGCCATTATTCATCGGTACTTCGGACATTTCAAATTCATGTCCGACTTCGTTTTATAGTAGTCGTTCTCTTTTTATTTTTTAAAATACCACGTTGTCTCCGTGTTTTTACGTCATGATGAATTCTCTCGGAAGGAGCAACGAGAGACAATAATGTATCAAAGATATCCTTTGGTACTTGTTTTGTTTTATTATACTTTTCACCGCTTTCGCATTCACTTTCACTTTCACTGCTACTGCCACTTTCATCATCATCGTCGTGTTCTCGTTTTTTATCTTCAACCATTTCAGCATGTTGTGTTTCTAAATCTGGCACTTCAAACGCATAATTACGCGGCCGATACAGTGGAGGCATCATGAACAATCCCGCCGGAACCGCTAAATCGCGAAACAAGTCACTGAATTTTTCAGGAATAAAATGCTTATTTACACTTTCATCACGACCCCCACCAGTTTGTTCTATCGTGTCATTCTTCCCGCCTCCGAAGTGCGTATTGTCGAGAGATACAAACAGTGGAACCTTATGCTGATACAATAAATTATTAATTTGATATCCACCTCCTATCATATTTCCTTCTTTGTCTTGATGAAATACCAAATGTTGGTCAGGATTGAAATATTGATTTATCAATGTCTTCGGCATCTTGGCTACTTGTAATAACATTAGATTATGATTTATCCAAATACACGATAACATATTATTATTCTTCATCTGATGCATCTGAACTGGGTTTTTCACCTATACCAGAAGCAGTACCATTTTTAGCATTATACACACGCTTTATTTCCATTGTCGTTTTTGTCTCTCGGTTCTTCTTAATATACGCCATGATTTGCTCTACCTGCTTTCCATTCGTTATAAGGTCTGTAAGACATTTTTCAATATATGTAAGGGTTAATGGTGCAGTATGTTTCGACGTCACAAACTTTAATTTACCATCGCTGATATTCACAGTAGCTTTTCCCAAATTTTTCTCTTCTACAATCTCGATGATTTCATCATTTATTACAGATTTTTCTGTACGAATATCGCGAACTTCTTCTGTAGTTATCTTAATCTTATTGTCTAATTCTACCCATCTTTTAATTTTTGTTTCAAGTGTTGGAGGAGTTGTATAATTTGCAGTCATAATCGTGGTTGGGTTCATTATAATGTGGTAAATACAAATTATATATTTAGTAGATATAAACGTTATGCTTTTATATCTATTCTACTATAGAATATTGTAGTATTGATAATCGTTTACCTACGACGACGGGTGCGGCGAGATGCACGACGGAAATCAAAAGACTTTCCGAGAGACCGGCTTCCAGACCTACGAGATTGGAGAGCTTTCTGGCCGAGATAAAGGCCTAAAGGAACTAAAGCGGTCTCGACTGCGGACAACAGGCCTGGAACCATGCCACCCTTCTGGTTCTGCTGCTGTTGCTGCTGCTGCTGCTTCTGGCTCTGGCTCTGGGGTGTCTTCTTTCCTTTACGTCTTTTACCGCCAACAATAGGGGAACCTTTTAAAGATGTGTATCCTTCTGCGGCAGCAACAGCACCAACAGCGGCGCCGTTCACAATAGCCGCCTTAAGACCAGCGGAATCGGCTGCAGCAACATCAGCACCTTGTAATGATGAAGCACTACCACCACTTTGTGGAGAAGAAAGAGCGCTATTCAAAAGCTTTTGTGCGATTTGGCCAGCCTGCTCAAGCGCATCCTTGGTAACAACTGTTTGTGTTTGACTTGCATTTTCACCTTGGCTAGAACCACCTAACTGGTATTGTTCCTGGTTCTGCTGTTGCTGCTGCTGATTTTCAGATTGAAACTCTAATTCGTTCTCCTGCTGGTTCTGCTGCTGGTTCTGGTTCTGCCGATAACGACGAGAACGGGGCTTTTTTGTACGCGATGATGATTTTCGAGGCATAATAAACTTTATATAATAAATATAGAAATAAATTACTAGCTATATGTATAAAATGAAAACAATCACTTTTCTATTGTTAGGCCTTTTATTTTTAGGTAAAACTGAAGCATCTCCTCCCATTCACGCTAAGATAGATGAACATTTGGCACAAAAACCACAATATCACCCAACTGTCATAGTGGAACAGAACCCACTTGAATGTGATGCATGTTTATTGTTAGCCAATGGCTTAAATCAAACAGTTCTTCATAATCCTAAAGTTATTTCAACAGTAACAAGCGAATTGGAAAAAATTTGCCTGGTTTTACCTGCAAGTGTCCAACAATTATGTATTACTGCAGCCGACCAAACTGCCCCAAATTTGCTAAATCATCTAGGAGATATGATTGCTACAGAAGGTTGTTCCGATTTAGGAATATGTCATTCAAAATTACATTATCATCATGATACATAAACTCGTATTATATCCGTATTAATTTTATTGCGTCATACTAATCATTTAAACGTATTACGCAGTGCTTATATATTCTTGACATACAGACACACCAAGAATGGAAGTATATCATCCAAACGATTCGTTTCTATTTGACAATTTGCAATTAACACACCCACAGCATATTACAGGTGGTTCGTATATGACACGATTTTCTTATTGTCAAAGCAAACAACCGCTATATATTCAATCTCCAAAAACACTATCAAAACAAGGTATTGTCATTGCCGGAAAAAAGGCGCATATTGATTTACTGTTAACGTCGAATGACATAGATACAGAATTCATCGAATGGATTACTAATTTAGAGAAAAGAGCAGTCGATTTACTTTATGAAAAGAGACATATATGGTTCACGCAAGAACTTGACCATACAGATATCGAGAATTCGTTAACGTCGCCTTTACGTGCATATAAGAGTGGCAATTTTCTATTACGTGTTAATTTAGAACCAAGCCGGCATATTACAGCGCAGGTTCAACCATTTCTATGTAAAATATTTGATGAACACAAAAAGGCTGCATCTGTTGAATATATTAAGGATGAACAATCCATCATTTCGATTATTGAATTTCAAGGTATAAAATTTACATCACGAAATTTTCAAATCGAATTATTCTTGCGACAGGTTTTAGTCGTATCGGATGTTCCATTATTTGAAACATGCGTGATTAACAATCACATATTACCAGCGGCGCCTGCGAACGTATCAAATCCGTCGTCGTCGTCATCTTCCGAAAATCTACTTTCAAAAGGTATATCATCTGAAAAAATAACACATTTCGCCAATCATGGGGACGATTATTTAGGACTACTGAACAATAAAGAGAATGATAAACATCTACCACATCAAGTAGAACCAGAACGACAAGAGCAAGAGGAACAGGAACATAAACCAGAACTAGAACAAATAAAGGACGAAACAGAACGGTATATTGCAGAACAACCAGCATTAAAACATTTTGAATGCATGGAAGTGGATATTGATTTTAATAATATACCAGATACAATTGACGTAAACGAACCATCGTTCGAACTTCCGGCTCATCAAACAGAATTACAATCCGTGGGTAAAAATGAAGGACAACCACCCAAACAAGATATGAAATCAAAACCGATTGTATTAAAAAAACATAAGGATGTTCTGTATGAAATGTATAAAATAGCCAAACACAAAGCGAATGAAATGAAAAGAGCGGCAATGCGCGCATATTTAGAAGCAAAAGAAATAAAGGCAAAATATTTGTTGGATGATTTAGATGATTTACATTCGGATACTTCCGATGATGACAGCAAGAATTGACATATAAATACATTATTTTATCAGTTATTTTATATACAATTAAATTATAAGAATGAGTTTTTTGTCTGATTTAGAGAAAACACTTCGTGCAAATCACATTCTTGTGATTTTAGGTGCGATTGTCCTTATATATGCCGTTTATACCTATTCCGACCAAAAGTTCGTTGTTCCTTACGAACCTCTCCAGGGTAGTGCTAACGGACGCCCCAGTGCTCCCGTTGTTGCAAGTCAGCAGGCCGACCCTGTCAGCAGCACAATAGATGGCATGACCAGTCAAGGCCCTGTTCCGGCTGGCGCATCTAACCTTCCCGTCGCTAACCCGTCTGACCTTCTTCCCCGTGACACTAACAATCAGTGGGGTAGCTTGAACCCATCTGGAAGCGGCGACCTTCTCGGCCAGAACCTGCTTTCTGCTACCTTCTTGACCGGCATTGACACCATTGGCAACACCATGAAGAATGCCAATCTCCAGTTACGTTCTGAGCCTCCTAATCCTCAATTGAATGTTGGTCCCTGGAACCAGAGCACATTTGCCCCTGACCTCATGCGCACTCCTCTCGAGTTAGGCTGCGGTGGTCAGTAATTGCTGCGCGTTTGACCATAGTCATACAGCCACCATACTTGATGGCGAAATGAATGAATGAATGATAAATATTATTACGTAAGATTTATTCGATAAAAATATTACGTAATAGGTGCGATACAACACCAGATTGAGATAATAGTATTGGTATATAATAAAAACTAACCTGCTGCAATCAGAGTATCATGTCGATTATTTTAACACTAATTGTTTTATTCGTCGTGATTGTTCTATCAGTGATTATCATTAAGAATGTCATCGTTCCGGCAATTGTGAATTATCAACACGGGGTCCTGAATAGTTCTGATTTTACGATTGGCGAGAGTCTGATTTATGGGCTTGGAGTATTTACAAAGCGAACGCGCGTAAAAGGCGAGAGATTATTCGTTGCTATTAATGCCGATAAAACCGTAACACCTCTCGGCAGTAAAATAAATCACTGCCCTGGAAAGAACCAGGACGGTATAATTCCTGCACGCTCAATCATCCCGAACACAATTCTCTCGGCCACACCAGATAAAACCACAGGAGAATGGTGGGTCATTGCAGCGCGAAATATTGCTGCAGGTGAAGAACTAACCATTGATTATACAAGGACGCCAGCATTCATGCAAAAACCTGACCCAAATTGGCGATGTCTAATATAATCTCTCGATATATATCATTATATTAGTTAATAGTCGTTTCATTTGTTTAGATATATTAGTTAATACATTGAATGAAGATTTTCGGTTTAGACTTGTGTCATTATAAAGATATATTTGGTAAGCCGAGAGAAGGTGCACATGCTTACCGTATATTAGATATCGCGGTTGTTGATGTCGCAGCAACCGTCATAGTTGCGTTTATCATCAATCTGGTCTTCGGGTTCATATTCTGGAAATCTCTCGTTGCATTGTTTGTAGTAGGGGTTATTTCACATAGATTGTTTTGTGTCCGTACAACGGTTGATAAATGGATTTTTCCTAATATTAAGGAGTAAAATATTGATATAAATTCATCTGTGAATGCATGTCATATATTCAACATGCTATGTGATATTATAACAATTATAATTATTTTATATGATTATTTATATTATTAGCGTTATAAGTAATCATTGTTATAAATGTCTCATGCCGGAGTAAAAGAGCATGGAATATTTAGTATAGCAAGGTCACCACTACAACCATTTCCACCAAAATACGGTGAATGTCTTTTTACATTAGAAGGCCATGGGGGAAAACGAACCCCTTCAATTGAATTAAGACGCTATCAAAAGGACATAAATGCTGATTTTGATAAATCAGTATTATCGAATAGTGCCCGCGCAATCCCTGAGGATGTATTACAACGTATTCAAGGTCGTCCTCATACTGCTACTCCTGCTACTCCTGCTGTTCCGTTAATAGATAACGATATGACGGCTACCGATGCGGGTGGTGTTGAATTTTTTGTAGCTAGGGTAATGGGTAATACCTGGTCGCCAGGACTTTCATGGCGTGCTGATGAAAAGTCTCCTGTTTCAAACTTCACTGCACGTCTTCCCATGGTCGCTAAACTAGTAGCCGAACGTTGGCGTGCCAGTGGTAATGATTTAAAGTCACTTGAGGAACATATTATGACAAAAGTTAAAATCCTTGACGAAGCATGTGGTGTAATCTATCATAAAGAAAAAACTTCTAACCCCGAGTTGACATCCGAAGATGAGTTTTACATAGTTTATCGTGTTAATCGCGATAATTTTCTGGATGCATTCAATCGCGTTATTCACCCTGTACCAAACCAAGGTGAAGGTTTAGACCCGGATACTAACAGACCATTACGAGAAGTACAGTATGGGCCTGTTCCATTTAAATATTATGGATTGTTTGTGGTTGCAGTTAGTGGGGGTGGACTACCGGAAACTTGTACGTTAAGCAACCAACATACTTCTCTATTACATGGCGGTTATCCACTGGATAGAGAAACGTATCCATTGTATCGTGATACGGAAGACTTGCAACGTTATAATCTTATTGCGTGGGAGAATAGAGAAGACGTTGAAATGAGAATAGGTGTTTGTAATGGGTTTTTAAATGCTAATGGAGGTACGATGCCTGGCATGGAAGATGCATGGAATGCGTTCAAACATGATGTGAATGGACCCATACAAATATTACGGCGCGCAATCTTCGTTGAAGAGATTACACATATAGAATCCGTAATATTACTTAGATCATTAGGTTATATTAAACAAGGAGCTATTGATTCAGCTTGTAATTGTTCAGAAGATTTGCCACCTGAACCTACAGTGGAAGATTCCGCTGAGGATAGTTTTGCACGACCTATGTCTCATAAAGAAATATTAGCTTTAAATGAAACTGAATTTGAATTTTTTAGTGAATTGTATAAAAAACGACAAGATATGCGCAGAATAGCAAGGAAAGCAAAAAAAGCAGCAGCAGCAGCAGAAGCAGCAAACCAAGCAGCAGAACAAGCAGCAGCAGCAGCAGCAGCAGCAGTATTAAATGTAGAAGAAGTACAACGTTTTATGGATATAGCAAGAGAAGGAAAAGAAACAGTGACCAGAATAGTAAAAGAGGCGACCGATGCAAAGATTGAGGCGGACGACGTAATAGCAAATTTAGAACCAAGGTTTGCTGGTGATCCATCAATAATAAAATCGTATAACAAAGCATCTGAATTCACAGTTCAAGCATCAAATTCGGCAACCATGGCAAACGCATCATACGATGGTTTGCATATTCGTCTAGAAAGCTTAACAGAAGAAGCAGCAGGTCATGCCGGATTGAATACACAACGACAGGCAATGCCAGAAAGGCATTTTACCGATACAGGCAATGAACCTGGTGTGCCATTCCAAGTATTTGGTGCAAGAGGTGGTTTTGTCCATCCTCCATCAAGCGACGCCCTTGGCTTACAAGGTAGCTCTACCACTAATGCTTTCTCCGAATATCATCATGATGTTAGACGTACAACATCGGCAGGACCTGCTTCTGCCGAAGGGAATATGCCATTGGCAACGCCAAATGTTGATTTATCTCCGGTAGTACGAACAGTTTCGGCCAATAGTTATTTTACCGGGCAGCAAAGAGCGAAGCGCGGCGCAGAAACCGTTGAAGGCGCAGCCCACTCGCAGTCCAACAGAACCAAACGCGGCGGCTCACGAAAATTACGCAAACGAACAACCATAAGACGAAAGAAAATAATGCGTAAAACAAAGAAAAGAACATACAGAAAGAAATCTCAAAAACGAAACAATCGAAAATAAAATCTTATTCTCTCATTATATAAATACAAGGTCGCGCGATATTCGTATTTATATCAAATCAATGTTTAAAACAAGTATTTTTGGTTACATTATTATTATTTTTATTATCGTAGTTTGTCTTAAGATATACCAAGAATCAGATGCATTTCAGTTAAAATGCATTGTTTCAAAAGTGGATGGCAATAAATATTGCGTCCGCGAACGTGCAAAATTGGAACTTGCTGCAGATCTCCTTGCAACCGTGACCCAGAAAATGAAAAAGGTTGTAAAGCATATGAAAGAAACCTATCCCGACCGAGAGAATGTAAAACGTTTAGTCAAAAATTTTCGACCGGAAAAAGTAAGCGAGACACTCCCTACCAGTGAATACACGGCATATAGTGAGAATAAAGGTGAGAAGCTTGCGTTTTGTGTCAATACCACGAAGAAAGGAAACAAGCTTATCGATGAAAATACACTTACATTTGTAGCTCTGCATGAATTAAGTCACATTATGACAGAAAGCGTGGGGCATAAAGACGAGTTCTGGAACAATTTCCGTTTTTTGATAGACGAAGCGCAGAAAATTAAACTGTATTCACCGGAAGATTATAAACTCAAACCGAAAGAATATTGTGGTATGACGATTAATGATAATCCGCATTTTGACAACTAAGCGCGTTCCGCCGCGCACCACGGTATATAAGCGCGTTCCGCCGCGCACCACGGTTATAATATATTCTATATAATGGACTGCGAACCCAACCTACCGTGGTGCGCGGCGGAACGCGCTTATACTTCAACAATTCGTTGCAAGTGCAAGAATATCGTATTTGGCGAACGTCTTTCATGTATTGCTTTAATATCAGATGGACGTGTTATACTCGCAACAACCTCGCGGTCAACGTCTGTAATTCGATAAATACAATTACTTTGTTCCCCTTCTGCGAAAAAGGAAATGTACGAAGGTATACTTTCGCCATCTGTCCAACACCAAATGGCGCGTTGTATATGATTGTCTCGAAGCGACTGCCATTCTTCAATTGAACTATACTGGTACATCAATGGAAATGCAGCATCATGTTCATAGCTTTCATCAACAAAAGTGATATATATCTCATCAATTGGTATCGACCTGGAATATTCAGGTGTAAGTAACTGCTCATAAATAGATGCACCACCAATAAACCAAACAACATCATAGTTCGCTGCATAATTATGAACATCCGAGAGATTGCGTAGAAATGTAACGCTAGAATTTTGTGTTGATGATGACTGTTCGTCACTATTATACGACGCCGAAATTACAAAATTATCACGAAACGGTAGTGGCTGATAATTTGCCGGAATACTCTCCCATGTCTTTCGCCCCATAACTACCGCACTATTATACGGAAACAATGAAGACCTCGTCATATGAGAAAAGAACCGGAGGTCCCTTTCAAGTTTAGGCCACGGTAGTGTTCCATGTAACCCAATTCCTCCGCCGCGACAAAGTGCAACAATCATTTTGAAAATCGGGAAACGGTTATTGGCAAGAGAAACTGAAGATATTGACCGTGATGAAGATGTTGACATAATTGAATAAAAATGTGATTGTGTGTTATAGTATATAATATCCGTAAAATGTGTTTATTATCCTATTTCGATAATAATATTATTTGGTAAAGGTATAAATGACGAGGCCCGAATTCATTCAACGTGAATAATATATTAGATTATACTATTTCATAATAAAGTATAATCTTCTTATCATATAATAATAATAATGGAAGAAAATCTGGAGTCGGATATTCCTATTTATAAAATATGCCATATACGGTCGCCTGACATAATCCGGCCTACAGAAGACCCGGCGATGGCGTCATCTCTTTCGCCTGAATATAATGTAATCTATGTGTTTTACGGAAATGTAGAATTCATCACAGAAGAAAGACAAATCATAAATTTCAACGATTTATTTGTGCAAGAGCCATATCATCCTCATTTCAGAAAGATATTTAGTGAATGTGAGTTGGATATCATTCAGCAAAACGATGTAAAGGTTGTTTTTCTTCCGGAGAGAATTTACCCAGATGACTCGATTGAAACGATTAAAAAGAAATTTTTGTATCTGACAAGAGACGATATCGCATTATCGTATGCTGAGCTTTATTTATTTTGTAAGCAAATAAAGCGGATTACAACACAATCTGCGTATGAACACATCACTTCAAATGGTAAGCTTGAAATGACAGGAATTCGTGTTCAGAATTATTTACTTAACATAGATAATCATTCACGAACAGAAAATGCGAAACCGCCGCACTGTCTTTCTAGTGCAAATGCTGAACCTGAATATATGAAACTTGGTGACCCTGTTGGCGGAAGTTACACATATGCAAATATTGCAAATCTAAAACTAGAGAATAAACACCGAATTGTAAATGTGGCATTGGGCCAAGATATGAACATTGCATCAACATATGACTATCCTTATGTGGTTAATCCATTTGATGCTTTAAGTGCCGACCCGTTTTTAGAAATTCACGCAGGTGAAATCGTAAATACGTCAAATAAGATGGTATTAATCGATTATGGTGTTTTTATTGATAATATGATATATTTGGTTTCTGCGGAAGATGTCCTGGTTTATGCGAAAGAAACATTGTTGGCATCGTCCGCATCAGCTGCATCATCGGAAACAGCATCAGCTGTAGAACCGAGCGAGGGTGGTGGAGAGGCGGCAAATGTAGTAGAACAATCTGAACCAGTGCTAACATTATCAAACCGGTTTGGAAAACCAATCTACGAGTCGTACATGATTTCATTATATTTTCCATATTTATTTGCATTTCGTGATAATACGCCAAGAACATCGATAGAAAAAGGGTCAGCCGAAGCATCGGGCGAAATCGATCTCTCGACAATTCATTCACACAATACATTGTTACTACATAAGCCGACATTATTCGAAGCAGATAAAAGAATTCTGAACGAGAAATGGCAACGACAGACTGCAAACATCAAATTACTATACGATATTTACGAGGAACGAACTGTCGAACATAATTATATTGATAATGGTATTCGTGGAGTTGAGCTCATGATACATCCAGAAACACCGTACAATCAATCTCTTGATGCAATATTCAAGTTAATCCATTGTTCAAAATATATCCCGTATATTAAGTATAATCCTGGAAAGAAACGCGATAATATATACAAGCTCTTTATTTCAGGTGTTAGTCGAAGTGGGCGTAAAATTCCAAATCTTCCAAAAGGAGATATTTTTCGTCTTATCAAGACAACCGCTCGAAAAAAGAGTGTCGCGATATATATCACCGACACCTATTCTAATCGAGATGTACCAGACCATAAAGCAATAAACTTGCCATTACAAGTGTTATGTGAATTTTACCCAGATGGTAGTATTTATGTGAAATTATTTGTGAAATATTCATTTACTACCACTGAAATCGAAGAAATTATCATTGCTACTGTAAATCCGGTTCTCCGCGTTATTAAAGAACATGTAGAGCAGGGTGGATTTCAAATGAACCTTTTTACGCGCTTGCATCATCCGCAAATCGAACTGATTAATCTGGAACATTTTGCACAACTTCCAATTACACGTAACATGGAAATAAAACAGATGATTAAATGTATCTCAAGTGCGTTCAATGAAGTTGAAGGAAGTTTGAAGAAGGGTATTGTTCTTCGGTATAAGCGTGTAAGTAATTATAATGAGATGTCTAGCCAGGATGCATTCATTATCGAAATGATGAATAAACGTCACAGTGACCGAGATATTATAGATGGATTGAAGGACAATTATAGTTTAACGGAACAGGACGCTCGTGCAAAATTATCCGCATTTTTATCATCATTACAAACACAACAATTCTCACGATTTCGAGGTGGAAATATTCGCATAAAAAATAATCCGGGGTTTCTAACAAAAATAACAAAGGGTGCATTCAATAACATTATTACGATAGAAATCACGAATATTAATAACATCATGTATCTTACCTCATTACATGCATATATCGACTCTATTATTCGTATTTATCAAAATCCAAGTACAACCAAAATACCTTATAAAAAAATAATGGAGCTGTGTTCAAATAAGGCATTCACACCACTTTCAGAAAAAAAATCAACATTATTAGCCAAACCTTCACCGGTTCCAGAGGTTGATGTTATGGATGACGAGCCACGTTTGCCTGCACCAGCTTCTGTGTCTGATACTGCTTCTGTTGTAAGTTTTGCATCAGACACACGCCCAAAAGCAATTGGAGATATCGTTCAAAGTGATAAGGAAGAACCGATAGACTTGATGGAAGAAATCGTACATGTTATAAAAAAACCAGAGAGTTCTGCTGGTGCAGGTGGTGTTGCCGCAAGCGTGAATGAACCAGTATTTGGTTTTGAAATGGAAAAGCCAAAAGAAGAAGAAATCGATTTATTTGATTTGCTTCAAGATGAAGAAGATGACGATGATGATGCCGGTGGTGATAGTGCGCCTAGTAGTGCGCAAGGTGGTGGAGGTCGTAACAGTGCTGCCGGTGGTGGAGGTGGCGCTGCTCTTGATGAAGATGAAGACCTATCAGATATCACAGGAATGGAACTTGCTAATCCAAACCCTTTTTCAAAACGTATTCAAGAACGTGACCCGATTATTCATTTAAATGAAGATGTTGGTAAATTCAATGCATATTCACGCAGTTGTCCGTGGAATGTGCGTAGACAGCCTGTAATATTAACCGATGATGAAAAAGCGCGTATTGACCGAGAGCATCCGGGTTCATATTCACATAGCATATCATATGGTTCCGACACAAGTAAACAGTATCATTATATATGTCCACGATATTGGAGTTTAAAACACAATACCAGTTTGACCGAAGAAGAGGTTAAATCTGGTAAATATGGCTCAGTTATTCCGAATGATGCGAAGAAGGTTCCGCCAGGTGCAAATATTTTTGAATTCACAGATAAAAAGTATCACATAGATGAAAAAGGGAATTATAAACAACATTATCCTGGATTTTTAAAGAAAGATGCTCACCCGAAAGGTTTGTGTGTTCCATGTTGTTTTGCGCAATGGGATAAACCTTCTCAAACTGCCCGTCGAAAAGAATGCGAATCTAAGAAATTTGAGACAGTAAGAATGATGACACCAAAATCCCAAACCAATGCTCTACAAGACGCAGCATCATCTGCTCCGGATGAAGATATAACTCCACATCAAACAATGCTACCTTCGTCTAATTTTAGAGAAAATGAAACGGGTGTTGGGGAACAGTCTAGTGCAGGTCCTAGTGTTATGGTATCTTCGTCTATTCCTGTTAAATTGAATGAAATGAAAGACGACCGCATTTTAAGTTCAGATAAATTTCCTCTAGAGAATAATCGTATGGGATATTTGCCTGTTCAGCTCCAGAAATTTTTATTTACTGACAACCGCAATTGTCAAGTTAGTCTAAAAAATGCGTCATTAAAGAAAGACACGCCATGTTTATTACGGCGCGGGGTTGAAACAAACGACCATCAGTCATTTGTATCAGTTATTGCGTATTATTATAAAGAAAGTATATCAAATGAAAAGCCTTCGGTTATAGTTGTAAATGATATGCCCGCCGTAGGTTCGTCAATACAAGCACAGTCGTCAATTGCTTCAGCCGGTGGTGGTGGTGCAGTCAGTCGGCTCTCTATCCAAGGTACTTCTTCATCAGATATGTCTTCATTGGAACCTATAAAAATTACACCAGGATTAGCGAATGAAGATCTTATTAAACAGGTGACAGATAATATACAGAAAAATGCGAAAACATTATCTAAACGTTCCGACAAGTCCGGTTCTTCTCTCGGCGCCGCTGCTGCTGCTGCTGCTGTTGCATCTACTCCAGATATTACTCCTCTCGCCCAACCATCTGAAAACGAGTATGCATCGGACGAAGATATTACAGTTGTTATGACACCTCGTTCGTCGAGTGTAGCTATTAAAGGAGGGGAAACTCCACGTGCAGTTGTTTCGAATATATCATCGATAAAGGGTTCTATCGGTAAAGAACCGGATTATATTCCAACAATCCGAGAGATGCGTTCACTTATTATACAATCTCTCGACCTTGATATGTTTATGTCTCTACAGAATGGAACGTTGGTGGATTCGTTTTATAATCCCGACAAGGAAATTCTTGAAAAAGATGCGATGCGTAAGTATTCTGCTTCTGTAATCTCTCGAACACTTCCGAAAGTAACCTTCATGAGAATATGTAATGCGTTCGAGAACTTCATTGCTTATCTTAATGATGACAAGTCAATCATCGACCATACCTACTTATGGGACATTATCTCACGTCCTAACGAGAGATTATTCAAGCAAGGAAATAATATCATATTACTCCATATTCCGGATGATGATATTACGAATAACGTACAGGTTATATGTCCGACCAATGCGTATTCTGGAGAGGTATTTGATATTAATCGTCCTACGATTATTATTATGAAACGCGATGTATATTATGAACCAATATATCTATTTGAAACTAAGAATAACGGCAGAACTAGTATGCGTGGTCGTTTTTCATTGAAAAGTAAAACATTAATGCCGAAAATCAAATATATTATAGAGAGAGTTCGCGACTTATATTTTTCATATTGCCGTCTTCATGCAAGTCAGCCGCGCGAATATAAGTATAAAATGAACTTACCAGCCTCCACCATTGCAAAGATGGTGAGAGATGCAGGGTTTAAAATAGATGCACAAGTCATGAATTTCAATGGAAAGGTTATTGGTTTACAAATCTCTCAGACCATATCAAAGTTACTAAAGATAAATCCGAATGCAATTACCAGGCGGTCTTATTTGCGTAAAAACTTGAAGGGCGTAATTCCGACGGCAGTATCGGCCCCTCTCGGGACTGCAGAGTATGCCAGTTCGTCAGATGCCGACGTTGGTGGTGCCAATCGTTATCCTCCTATGGTTTTAATGAATGAAGACGACAAATTATGGACAATGAGTTATCATGAAACGGTAGATTTTTTGAAAGAAGTCGAAAGTCATGTGAAGAGAATAACAAAAAAGCAGTTGTATTGTCTTCCAAAAGTTAAAGTAGTTGAAGACGGTTTAATTGTCGGAGTTATTACAGAAACAAACCAATTTGTTCAAGTGAATATAAATAAGAACCCTCAAATGAACCAGAATGACGAATTAGGAACAATTACGGAGAGTAATCATCTTGTTGCAGACGAAGTGGTTGCGGCTACACCAAAGGGAGAAATAGTGGATAAGACGCGCGAGAGATATGTGAGAAACATTCGTCTTGAAACTAATTTTTATAATGTATTTCGAAATACAGCACGAAATGTATTGAACCGACCGGAGAATAAGGCGGCAAAGGATGACATCGATAAAGTTATTGGGTCTCCATTTGTATTATATACGAACAAACTGTCGCAAATTATTGCACATATGAAGAGGATGCTTTCGAAACATATATCATTTATTCGATATAAAAAGGATACATTGAAAATGGTTGGAGAGATATCGGGATGTATAACGAGTGATGATGACACATGTGGCAAAAAGAGTTACTGTTTAAAGGAGTTTGGAGGATTATGTAAATTGCTTCTTCCACAGCGTAACCTCATGTTTCCGGATATAGATAATCAGATAGCATATTTTGGGAAGTTGGCGGATGAGATGATACGATATGAACGTGTGAAGTTATTTATGTTTGAACCTATGAAGTATCTATCATTCCAAGATATAAAATACAATCTCCGAGAGAATGAAATCATATTACTAGAGACATTTATTACACAAGAGTATTTTGAAAATATGGAACCGGCGGATGCTAATCCATATATACATCAAACAAGTTTCTATACAGTTGCACCAAGTATCGCAGGAAGCCACCCTATTCAGCATTATGACCCAGTTTATCAACAAGAATATGTCGATAGATATCTTGAAATAGAAACAGGGGCGAAGCGAAGTGCTGCAGCATCGAATGTAGAAAAAGAAGTAGTAACAGGTAAAGTTGCGGCGGCAGCTGCGGCTGGTGGTGTCGGTACATCAATGCCGGATGATATAGCAGGACCAGCCGGAGTATCGAATTCTGAGGCTTTACATATTAATGAAATAAACCATGTTCTCGACTTTTGCCAGGAAGTATCAAAACGTAAAATAACAGTTGCATTACGAAATGTATTTTTCCCAAAACCAAACACATATGAAATCATGTTTTCGAATGAAAGCCGTGAATGTTCATTTGACATTATTTTGACAATATTGCGCATCGTCGCACAGAGTGCATCAAAGTGCCCAAGTGGTCATGCATGTATTCGTAAAGGCAGTGGTTTCGCGACATTATCAGAACCAGGAATATGTGATAAATGTAGAACAACAATAGGGCACGATGAAATAGATTTTACATGTCGTCAGTGTAATTATTTCATGTGTGATAATTGTCGTGTACAACATGTTGATGAATTAGCGAATATGTCGATTATCAGAATAAAGGAAATTCTCGTAACAGAATATGCAAAATTGGGAGCATTAGGTTTAGACAAGAAACTTACAATGATACTGAATGGATATGGAATGAAGCAGTATGCAGATATTATAAATGAAGGTCGTGCAACACTTGCGCAAATAATTCAAAGTGAGAATTATTTTCTGACAAATATAGACTTATGGGTTCTTGCGTTATATTTTAAAATCCCGATAGTGTTTGTTTCGCAAACATTATTAAGTGAAAATGGTAAGAAATATATGGTATTATATGGGGATGAAATGACAGAAAGTTATTTTTTCATTCAACCGTTTCAAGTTACGCAAGATGTGCCTTCTCGTTTTGGACTAATTGAAATAAAAGAGGCCGGAATGTCCTTATTAAAAATTCCATTATCACATGTTTCACAAGAGCTTCAAGAAAATATTAGAAGAGATGATGATACGCGTATTTCTCTCGAAGACTACATTCGTAGTTTCAAATTAGGAAACATTAAACATAAGAAACGTGTATTTAGTATGATGAAAAAACCGGCGGGTGTAATACCGGGAGGAGAGGCAGCGAAAGTGATTGACCCCCACGAACATTATGAAAGTGCTGCAGAATAAACAAAAATAAAAAGAAGATATATAGGAAATGAATTCTCAACAACTTAAATCCATGTATGTAACAGCAGATTTAGTTAATCATAATTTTAAACCCGTATCTTTACAGCAGTTGCAGCAGTTGCAGCAAATTCAACAACCACCGACACAGCCGCAAAAGCAAGAACAAATAAATGTAAGCGATGTTTTTGAAATACCAGACTTTGATATTCCAGTTGCATCAATTGCAAATACACCAGTATTACAACAACCTCGGCCGGCTCATGCACCACAACCGACAAACGTTGGTGTCATGAATATTGTTCCAAGTATAACTCCAAGTCAGGTGTCATCTCCAACTGGTGTAAATTTAATTCACTCAATTAATCAGAATGCAATGACGGATGTGATGAACCAGATTGCGAACGCAAACCAAAAACAAAAAACTCCATCGATTACAACGAAGCATACAGACGTATCTATACAATCACCCCCACAAAATCAACAACATCAGAGTTCACCTGCACCACGTACAACATCACCAGGTACAACATCACCGGTTTTATCAGCCGCTAAAAAAACCATATCAAAACCGGTATTACACAAAAACACGCTGAATAAAAAAGTGATTGTCGAAGATGAAGATAAAGATAGTGCAGTTGATTATGATGATGATGACCCTGAAATAAAGAAAACTAAGCTATCTTTGTTTCATTTTGCAAAGGATATTACTTTCAACCTAATATTTGCCATACCATTTTTGCAAAAAGCGCGTCTAAATGCAATGTTGAAAGACCCAACTCTAGCAATAAACCAAATTGAACGTATATTCGATGAATTCAAAGACCAAATGACGCAGTTTGAGCTGGAATCGATTAAGAAATATGTATGTGAGGATGGGATAAGAGACCAGTTAAATTATATACTGGAAAGTGGTTTCAATAAAATATTATCAGATGGTATAATCGATATTAATGATGCACCGCAATTTAACCAACTAGTATATTATATTATCAAGTCATTTAATGAAATCAACCATGGTAAGGTCTATCGATTTTTCATTTCACGTGAACATGTAATGTTATTATTACATTTTGTTCTGAAGTCGGTATTTACGCTTACATTGAAGGGGCAAGAAGAACAAATGGCGATTGGTTTATTGGATACAAGTTTTAAACTTGTTCAATTAGAAGTATTACCAATAGTTTCGAAGCGTTGGTATCATAAATTTAGGATATGTAAATCTGCAAAACAAATCGAGGATATTATTGAGTAATATTTAGGAAAATCAAGGATTTTTGGGAAGGGCGCGCGTTTTTTCTCCGAAAAGAACTTAAAGATATTTTCTTTGTATAGTATGAGAAGGTCCAATGACCATCTCCTCCATGGCTTGTCCGAGGAGCTAAAGGCAATTGGTTCAACTTGTTAATCTGTTCTATAAATCATTATCAATTATCGTCACAAAAAAATCGACTGTTCATAATAATATGTACTCTGGTGCAATTGTTTTATGGTACGCATTGTGATGGTTATCTTATATTAAATGTGATATATGATTTGTAAACCAGATTTATATTTTGAATAAATTGCATAAATGTTACCGGTGTAGCTCAGCGGCAGAGCGTCTAAAACATCGTTTGTTACCCTTTTTACTACATCCGCAAGGATATGGTCCGAACTACGAATGATTATCGCCTTATAAGCGGAAGGTCGTAGGATCGAAACCTACCGCCGGTATTGTCAAGCTGGACGCTATAAACGCAGCATCGTCATTTCATTCTAAGAAACACTCTCATTTTACCGGCATGGCGCAGCGGAAAGCGCGCGGGGCTCATAACTCCGAGGACATAGGATCGAAACCTATTGCCGGTATTCATCAACAATTCGCACCGGTGCTTTTAGGCACTTGAGCAACACAACAAACCTCCTTAGCTCAGAGGCAGAGCGCGGGGCTCATAACCCCGAGGTCGATCGGATCAAAACCATCAGGAGGTAATAACCCAAAATATTTTGGGGGCATTCAGTCATTTTACAGAAGTGTCTAGTCTACGAATAGACCACAAACTTTTTTAAACCACCTCCACGGCGGACGTTTTATCGTCTGACATCTACTTTACTGATAACTAAACATTGTCGGTCCGAAAGTCGGATGGTTATCTTCTTTACTCATTAAAAGGACGGTGTGGGATCGATACCTACAGGTGGTAAATTGTCAAGCTGGACGCTATAAACGTAGCAAAACCGATTAAGGTGCATTGTTTTACCGACATGGCGCAGAGGCAGCGCGCGGGGCTCATAACTCCGAGGTCACTCGATCGAAACGGGTTGTCGGTATTCAACATTTTTGCGTTTTGTAGAAATGCAAATGTCTTGTAAAAAGACACATCATCGTATAACAAAGCCTACTTAACTGTATGTTTTGGATGAACCCTTTTCGTTATCCGTCTGACACATATATAGACCGTTTCACCAACGGTACGAACGTTAGATGGTTATTTTAATTATAATTATTCATCGAGATGTGTAAGTGTGTCGAATGACTAACATACACAATCGAACTTTGGTCAAGCTGGACATTTCGCACAGTACATCTGTGGAATTGAGCGAAAGCTCAAAAAACGTAGCAACTCACTGTTTACCGGCATGGCGCAGGGGCAGCGCGCAGGGCTCATAACCCTGAGGTCATACGATCGAAACGTATTGCCGGTATATGTAGAAATCATATAAACATTTGTTGTTTATATTATTTAACCTATAAAATTGATATAAATATTTACGATGAATGCATATATCATCGTTAGAGGAAATGGATGGAGACGGACAAAACAAGCGTGTCGAACAAATGAAGATGGTTCAGGGAGAAGCCCTGGAACTATTTACGCGGAAGAATGCAGACTATGGAGACGCGTTTGCAAAATATGGAGTTATTGGAGTGCTTATGCGGATTGAAGATAAAATTCAACGGTCCATGTCAATCACCAAAAATGGTGTCAACTTAGTGAATGACGAAGGTATCAGAGACACACTCATCGATTTACATAATTATGCAGCAATGGCGTTGATGTTACTTGATGAATGAAACGAAATAATATATATTGTATAATATAATATAATATATATTATGAGACAAATACAGAGAACAATTAGAAAAGTTCAGGTTAATTACAAACCAGACGAACAACGTAGATTTAGGAATGAAGAACGGCGAAAGCGAAAAGAAGAAGAAGAAGAAGAGAAGATAACGCAAATTCGTAATGTATTACAAGGATTTTATCCCAACGACAAATACCAGAATTATGTTCTTAATCGTGGTACCAGTAAAATGAAATTTACAGAAGAGGGTCTTGCTGATACGAATTTTTTGGCTTTCATGTACAATACGTGCATTGCCGTATTTAATAATCTTGATGCGTTTAATATAGTCTTTGAAGAAATCGCAGCTGATATTCTTAATAAAAATCCAACATTTCTTGAAGCTGTTGCAAGAGCACAAGATGTGTGTGGTACTCTTACAAAAATTATAAACCATTATCGTATTCGTGCGAATACTGTCTACGACTTCAACTCAGACCTCCCACAACGGTATGAGAATTTATTAACTAAGTTTGAAGACTTGCTTACGTATGCGAGATCAGAAGAATTATGCATGACAACCAACATATTTTTACAAAACGAAACATCAAATCCAGGAGTTTCAGGAGAAGGTTCAGAAGCATACCTACAAGAAGTTCCTGTATTAGATTCATCTTCTGGAGGTAAAAAACGTCATGCAATGAATAAACAAACAAAGAAACGGCGGAGTAAGAAACGAACCTCTACAAGAAGACAACAACGTAAGAATATCCGAAAATAACTTAAAAACATATCAGTATAATTAAGTGGATATGCATAGCCATATTCATACGTGATGCTCTTTTAGCTCAGTTTTGGTTAGAGCGCGGGTCTTATGAGCCCGAGGTCACGGGTTCGAGACCCGTAAGGAGCATTTTTTTCTTTTATATACAAAATTAAAATACTAATATTGTATATAACATGGCAAAATCATCTCGTCGTTCTTCGTCTAGCTCTCGCACCCGCGGTCGTGGCCGTGGTCGTGCTCGTGGTCGTCCGTCTCGTCGTGCATCTACTACACGTCGCGTTCATCGTCGTTCGAACAAACGCCCCATCCAAAGTGGAGGATGAGGTCAGGCCGTTCCCATCGCAAATTAAGATATTCTGATATATAGTAGATATACGTTATTATCGTTGTGAAGACGCGTTTAAAACTGTTCCAACTACACAGATGAACACGGTACTGATTTGATAGTAACAATCAGAAAGTGAATATTTAGTATTATTATAATATAGTAAATATTCGAAAAATTCTTAATATTATGAGCTCTATAAATAAATCGCTTGGAACCGAAAAAGATAAGCCAGTTCTAGCCACTATTGACAAAAATGGCGAGCCGATATGTCCTGCAGGTAGTGTAATCGATAACAATTTTAGTATATTTGATAATCTTAACCCATCATTTACATGTGAACCCATTTTAAAACCTAATTTTAACGACATGTTAAATAAACCGGAAAGTAATACCAACAACTTTGTAACAAATAGAATACGTGAAACTACACCTGCCGCAGGAGGCAAGAGAAGGAAAACAAAAAAAATATATGTACGAAAAACCAAACGGCGTATTTTCAAACGTCGTAAACATACACGACGACGCTAATTATTCATTACCTTTCTAAAATCCGACATCATAATCGTCATCCACATTTCCAAGACGCACCTTCTTTACATTATCAACACATGACTGTATTGCCAGTTTCGGAATGCCGCATTTGTCTGTATCTAGTCCAACAGATGAATTCGCCTTGAATGCTTCGTCAATTTCCTCATTCACATCGGTGTGACGATATTCCACTGATTCTTGTTTCATCATTTCGTCAATATTCACGAGTACTTGAAACGCACTTGTTCCATAATACCCTTCTTGCCCGCACATCACGTTCGCTGAGATACCACGCATCGGGTCCAGCTCTGCATGACGAGCCGCCTTCAAGAACATTTCAGGTGTCTCTTCAAATGACGCCTTTGCGATTGGTCCAATATCATCACTATTTATTCCGTGTCGAAAGATAGATATCATTGATGATGACACAGTCATACGGTCGCACAATAGTGACACATGATGATAGTTGATAGGCGAGTCATCAAACACTTCTGCAAGCTCATTATAGATGGCTTGACGCGCGGCTTCTATACCAAATACACGATACACTTCCTGAATATCATTACTTACGGTTCGTTTGGTGTCAATGTATTCCAATCCAAGCATGTGAATAAGGTTTGTACCGGTTGTATCAAGAACCCAACTGTCTTTCTTCGTATAAACACCATCCGCCTTTGTCAGCGTATTCTTGATTTTACGGAGCATTACCTTCTTAATCCCCTTCACGCCGCGAAGTACAATGTTATTCAATAACTGGTCTTGAAATGCTTTAATCATATAGATATGGTCTGATTGGTCGAGCGGATTTTGTTTATGTCCAGCGCCGACACCACTCTTCTTATTCTGTACAACATTTTCCATACGAAGACGAAATACGAGATTATCATCATTATAATCTGAAAATGCGCATGATACTTCATTTCCGTAACTGTTCTTGATTGCAAAGTGAATATCGTCCATTGTAAGTTTCTTGTCTAACATTGCCTCGGGGTCAATCTTGATACGGATAATCCACTTCGACTTCGTAGATGCCGATGCCGATGCCGATGCTGATACTACAGCTGCAGCACCACCACCACTACTACTACTAGCGGCGGCACCTGGCACATCCGGAACACCCGACGTTCCAGCAATCACAGAATCGCGCACACATTCTTCAATCAACCGTTCAAATTCTTGATATTGTGTCATAACTTCGCGGTCTTGTTCTACAAGCGTATTCAAATCATCCGGGTCAAAGCATACCTCCACGCACTCCACAACCTCCGCCAACTTCGTATGCTCAATAAGAGGAATGAATTCTTGAACACGTTCGGGAGTAGTCTCGTCGTCTTCTTTGAAATACACAGTAATCGACGGGTTTTTCGGATTTTCAGACAATGACAAGATTTCTTCAATACGCGGAACACCGCGAGTTGCATTTGACTTGGAAGCAACACCAGCAGAGTGAAATGTATTCAATGTAAGCTGTGTCGTAGGTTCTCCAATACTCTGTGCTGATACCATTCCAACCATTTCACCTGGTGCAACAATTGAACGTTTATATTGAAGGTTGATAACGCTGATTAAGATGGAAAGTGCGCTTCGATTAAACCGCTTAACAAGAAGCAGCTCTTTCGGCGACAGGTAATAATAATACATCACCTTGAAAAGGAGTGTCGGTGGAGCATAATACAAGTTCTCCAATTGACGAAACCCTGCTGAAATCATGTCCATCGCCTCTAATGGCGTAATATCCACCATCGAATTTTGGTTAATTTGCTGTTGTGCTTGGACATTGTTAATAATGTGTGTAAATGAGACAGGCATCTGAACATTCTTGTTATCCAAGCGGTTAAACACGCGTTCAATTATTAAGTCGCGCATTTCAATCATATAGTCAATAAGGTCGTGGATTTTTTTCATGGTTGTAGCCTTTTCCTTCTTCATCTTGGCATATGCAGTCTTCGTGAATGCGGTGATTGAACTTTCTTGAGTTTCACTGGAGTTGTCAAGTGGCATGTGAAAGTGGGCATAGATTTCATCCAGGCTCATGGCAACCAACGGCAAAGATTGGTTCTCAACCTTGATTGTGTCGATACCATCATCACCGTATGTGAATTGAATAATGCGTTGTTTGCCGTTACGAACAGTCATATCGTATTCGACTTTCAAATCTTCCATACCTTTGATGAGACGACGCTGAATATAACCTGTCTGAGAAGTATCGCGAACTTGAAGTCCATTTGCAAGTCCAAAATTAAGTGTTTTGGGAATTGTCAAGTCATACATTTTTGGATGAAGTACTGGATCCACTATTTCCATTTCAACAATTTCGTCTAATATAACATCATTCAGAGTTCGAACCTTATCGAGTTTGTCCGTCCATACAATGGATTTCATTTTACGATTTTTTTCAGGATGGATAAGAGTGATTTGCTCTGAAAATTGTCGCCCATTAGAGGCACGGATTGACAAACGATATGCTGGTTTAATGTTCTTTGTCCCAAGATTATTTGTATTTAGTTGAGACTTTGATATCTTTGCATAAACACCTAGTCTGGAACACAGAAATGCAATATCTTCTGTTAGCCTTTCGCTACATGATGACGAGTTAATTGAATTGCGTGAAATATAGCCGTCTCCTGAAATATATCCACTTATTAAACCACGAACGAAATCTTTGTTTGAAATATATGCCTCATTTGGAACATGCTTGTTTTCAGCGCCGTGTCCAACCAATTTTGTAATGAATTCCGCCATAATAGAAGATGACCCACAGATTGTTGTAGTTGTACCATTTATTTTATTTATCCTTGTTCTTTCGACACATTGAATATTGAACTTGGAGAACCAATTTTTAACAAACAACCGAACGGTTTCATCGTTATTTGTAATAGTGATGTGTGAACTGTGAATATTTCCTTCTGCAATAAACAACCCAATAAATACGCCATTCTCATATGTCAATTCAAATGTTTCGGGAATAGTTGAATGTTGTCTTGTTCCATTGTATGAATACACGCAATTTGAAGATATATTCTCAATATTTGAACGAACAATTGCTCTCTGAAGACGCGCCTTGCTAGGATAAGGAAGAACAAATGTATTATTATTATGCTGTTTCCACCAATTCGTTGGAATTTTCATTCTATCATCTCCCATCGTTTCTTTCATGAGTTCTACAGCCTTACGCATTTCAGAACTATATAGATATTTTGTCTTGGGTAAGTATTTCTCCATTGATATCGCTGATATTTCATTATCAGTATTATAATCACAAACATTCTTGGCAACAGGAACAAAGTCTCCAACTTGAATTTCTTCTGTATATTTCTCGCGAAACTGTTGAAGCTCTTCATTCCAAACAAGAAGTGACTTATTTGCAGTCACTGTTACATAACGTCCTGCCTTTGTTTTGATTTTAAATAACTTCTCACCTGGGTCATGACGAGTTACTGCGGTTATGGTCTCCCACGAGACATTTCCGTCATAATCCATTGTAACAATCTTAATAGGGTGTGTCAATTCCAAGTATTCCATATTCTGTTCGTTCATATACTGAATCTTATTCTCGCTTTCGCTGTCTTTCAAATGATTGTCTAAGTGTGCATCGATCCATTCACCGATTTTTACGTATTTTGGAACTTCGTTCTCAACAATGATAATCGGCGTCTCCCATGTTACAGACTTTACGGCCGTGTCAATGAGACCAATACGACCACCCATCGCATGGAAGAAGAGTTCCTCCGGGGACAAACCCGAAATAAACGAACTCTCGATGAACCCACGCGCCAATGGCCCGTCATCAAACTTGTTGAAGTGTGGCAAAGTCCGGCTATCAAAACCATACGATATACGCTTGCCTTCAATCGCTTGTTGTCCAAGACACGAAATCATTTGTGAAATGTTCAAGTCACTACCCTTCGAACCAGAAAGAACCAACCCAACAAATCGGTTTGTAGAATTGAGACTATTGATACCGATTTTGCCTGCTTCATTCGTTGCATTATTCAGAATATTAGATACTTTTACCTCAAATTCCGCTTCGTTCGACTTTCCTGTCTTGTTCTCGAAAATGCCAAGATGAACCTGGTCAATCAAGTTCTTCACCTCCGTTTTCTTCTTCGTGATGACATCAACAATTTGCGTATTTGTCGCCTTATTCGCAATGAGGTCGCTAATTCCAACACTGTACGCATGTGTTTTCATGTATTCCGTGATGATATTCTGAAGTCCATCGATGAAGTCGGCTGCTGCCATATTTCCAAAATCGTTGCACACACGCTGGATAAGTCCAACGCCACCACCACCGAGTACGCTTTTGTCAATTTGACCACGCATCATTCGACCATTTCTGATTTCGACTACATTGTTCGATGTCGCGTAGTCCTCGTTAGGGTTCTTCTCTCCAAACGCTTTCTTCTTGTATTTGAGAGTAAGTGGCGGCAGGATTTGCGAAAGGACATCAAAACTGCTAATGTCTTCTCCACTCTTGAATGCAGTTTCATTCACACGCGGATATGCAGCAAGAAGGTTCATCGCCTCTCTTGGTGTAAAACGGATATTTTCGCGTGTGAATAGGTAAGACCCAATCAACGAATCTTGAAAGACACCAATAATCGAGTTATTATTTGCCGGACTGATAAGTTGATATGGAACTGCAGCCAAGTGGCGCAACTCAATTTCAGACTCGTCGTCTTGTGGCATGTGAAGGTTCATTTCATCTCCATCGAAATCCGCATTATAAGGTTTCGTACAACCAACATTCATACGAAACGTATCGCCCTGGTACATGACACGCGCAATGTGACACATCATACTCATTCTGTGAAGTGTCGGCTGACGATTGAATAGAATAGCATCGCCATCCATCATGTGACGATGAACAATATCGCCATTATTCAGCATAATATTCGCACGGTCGGCATAACGAAGCGAAATGGATTCGCCAGTCTTGCGCTCCAAAATCTTCGCACCAGGATACTCGTCAGGACCCGCGCGAACCAATCGAAGCAGGAATTTCTTGTTACGGTCATTCACTACAACGGGTTTCGTAATATTCTTCGCAATTTTGAGTGGAACACCGAGTTCGCGGATGGACAGGTTCGGGTCGGGTGTAATCACGGAACGCGCCGAAAAATCAACACGTTTTCCCATCAAGTTGCCACGAACGCGGCCACCCTTGCCATTCAAACGCTCTTGTATGGATTTAAGTGGGCGACCTGACCTTTGTGCAACAGGTGCACAGCCAGGAATATTGTTATTCACCTGTGTAGCCACATAATATTGGAGCATCATATGCCAACCGTCGATGACATTTGCAGGCGCACCCTCATTGATTTTGTCTTGAAGTGTCGTATTCGCCTTAATAATATTCACGATGATATGGGTGATGTCGTCTTCACTTCTTTGTGACCCATCCATTTTCACAGAAGGTCGAACTGCCGGCGGTGGTATAGCGAGAACCTGACAGACCATCCAGTCTGGTCTAGAGAACACGGGGCTAAATCCCATGAACTCAACGTCTTCATCACTAATTCTGCGGAATATTTTGATGACAATCTCCGGCGTCAGTTTCATCGAGAGCGACCCGTCCTTGTCTGTCTCCGCTGCGCTTCCTGCAAGGCTCGCAGAAGTTGTCTCTTCTAAAATTCCCTTGACGTTGTCCCATTCCGCGTAAATCTTACCAAGACCAGCTTTCATCGTAATACGGGCAGGCTGAAGACAACCACATCCAGTCTCTGTATCTTCACCGCATCGCTTAATCTTACTTGCAATACGGAATACTTGCGTCCATCTTTCATCGGCCGGTAATGATAAGAATTGCTTATTCGCCGATTTGCTGATACGAAGCGCACTGCACTTGATACAAACGCAACGAAGAATTTTGATTATCGTCCCTAGATATTGATAGTAAAACACAGGACGAGCCAATTTGATATGTCCAAAATATCCAGGACATTTCATATAATCCAATCCATCCGTAGGACAAATGACACCGGGGTCAATGGGACCCATTCGCGGGTCGAATAACCCACCAATCACGGGTTTATTATTCACATATGTTTCACGATTTGTAATTTCCGCAACAGAACCTTTTAAAATTTCTTCCGGCGACATAATACTAAATTGAATGCCGATGATTTTCGAAACAGGGGTATTCATTGCCATTGTTGTGTTGTGAAACCTTTTGTGTTCGGTCTTCTTATATACCTATTATAATATTTAGATTGTTTTCAATTTTGTCCAGATGTAAGAATTTGAATGTTAATAACATGCATCTGTCTATTCATAAAATTGTAGATAACTGACACGTGACTGAACATGTTTGTTCATGTTTCCAAAAAAAAATTGAAATGGTTTTTTACAATCGTTATGTATCTCAGAGTTCAAGCATACAAGCAAACAACAACCGATGTCACCATTTATCATCAAGAAGAACAATAAGAAGAACCGCATCTTTGGCGCAAAGACCACTACGTATAAGAAACACCGCGATGATGAAGACAACAAAGGATTTCCCGACTCAGACGCTGGTTCTGTGTCTGGTTCTGAATCGGAAGGAGAAACTTCGTCATCTGTTTCGGTAAGCATTCCTGAACGTCGTATGCGCAAAGGAACCGACAAGAAAATCACGAAAAAGACCAAAACCGAGGCTGCCAACATGGTTGTCGGAAAAATCGCCGAAGCGCTTGCATCTTCTGTGATTGCGGCTGCTATTGCTGGTGGAAAAGGCAAAACGAAGAAAGCCGCCAGCAAACTCCGTCGCCGCCGCGATGAAGATGACGAAGAAAGTGAGACAAACGAAGAAGATGATGTAAGTATTGAAGACGACGAGGATGATACCGTTTCCGAGACTGATGAAAGCGAAGATGAAGAGAGCGACGACAGCAATGACGAAGAAGACAGCGACGATGACGAAGAAGACAGCGACGATGACGACGACGACAGTGATTATGAAGACGATGAAGATGATGAAGATGATGATGACTATTTCAGTGATGATGACGACGACAGCGATGACAGCAGTGAGGCCGATATTGCTCGTCACAAGAAGGAGCAAAAGAAGATGGAGGAGCGTTGTGAGAAAAACAAGAAAAAGCTTGCAGACGTCAAAGAAACCATTCAGTCTCTAACAACGACCATGGCGTCAAACGCTTCTCTTGCCGCCAACAAGTTCATGAAGAAGCAGCTTGACGAAATGAAGCAGAAACAGCGAGACCTCGAGCAACAGCTCCGCTCTGATGAAAAGAAGCGCGACAAGTTGAACGTGAAGGAGTTCAAAACTCTTCTTCGTAAGAAGAACTCGACAAATGACCTTCGCTACTTTCGTCGTCACATGACAGCCACTGAACAGCAAAAAGTCATTGCCGACTTGAAACAAATTCACGCAGTCAGCATCATTCAGAAACCGTACAGATTGTCCCTTCTGGAGACCGACATTCCAATTGCATTCAAAGCAATCGCCATGCGAAAAATCAACTCACTTCGTCACATGGAACCCGGTTGTGGTGAGTATTACAAGGTGAAAAACTGGGTGGATACATTCATGAAAATCCCTTTCGGAAAGACCAAGCATCTCCCGCTTACTATCGATGATGGCCTCCAGCGCTGCAGCGAGTTTATGGAAGCGTCAAAGTCTACCCTCGACACCGCAGTTTATGGTCTCAATGACGCTAAACTTCAGATTATGCAGATGGTTGGTCAGTGGATTTCCAACCCGGCCGCGATGGGAAGTGCAATCGCAATCAAAGGTCCGATGGGTACTGGAAAGACGTCGCTTGTGAAGGAGGGTATCAGCAAAATCCTCGGCCGTGATTTCGCGTTCATTGCACTCGGCGGTGCGACGGACAGCAGTTTTCTGGAAGGACACTCTTACACATACGAAGGCAGCACGTGGGGCAAAATCGTGGAAATCATTATTCAATGCGGTTCCATGAACCCGGTCATCTACTTTGACGAACTCGACAAAATCAGCGAGACTGCCAAAGGCGAAGAAATCGTCGGTATCTTGACGCATCTCACTGACACCAGCCAGAACTCGCAGTTCCACGACCGCTACTTTGCAGAAATCGACTTTGACTTGAGCAAGTGTCTCTTCATCTTCAGCTACAACGACGAAAGCAAGGTCAATCCCATTCTTCTCGACAGAATGTACCGCATCAATACTACTGGATACAACAAGAAGGACAAGACGCAAATTGCACAGAAGTATCTCATCCCCAAGATTTGCGCACAGGTTGGTTTTCGCGAAGGTGATATCGTCATCCCAGACGCGGTCATCGAGCACATCGTGGAAAACTACACTGAGAAGGAGGAAGGTGTTCGCAATTTGAAACGCTGCTTGGAAGTCATCTACCGTAAGTTGAACCTGTACCGTCTCATCAAGCCGGATACTCCGTTGTTCGAGAAGGAGATGTCACTGAAGGTTACGTTTCCATTTACGGTCACGGACGAAGTTGTGGATAAGCTGGTCAAGCAGGCCACCGAGGACAAGCGTGTGAACCTCAGCTTGTATTTGTAAATAGGTAGAGTGAGTAAAATAAACAGTGGAATATGCTATAATAAGTAAAAGTAAATAAAGATTTTTTTATATAAAATAAATAATAAAATTGTCTACAATGTCATTGTCGTCTCCACTGCCAATTTCCGTATTTTTCAATAAATTTTGGCCTGGGTTTGCTGAAAAAACAGATGTCATGGATTGCACATTTTTTGTTCAATTATTAGAAAAAATATATAACGCGCCTATTCAGGTTGTACTTACACCAGATGATGCATCAATATTGGTTGAATCTATATTCGGAAACTATTCTTATCTAAAACATAAAAAATGGCGGGCAACAATATTATTCACTGGAGAACCTGACTATTTTAATATGCCCAACATAGACAAATATGATTGCGTATTGGGGTTTGAAGATACACATGATAAATTTGTAAAATGTCCGTTGTTTATTATCTATTTGCTTACGAACCAGGGTATTCGTAAAGAGATTGAAACTATTGAACGACCGGTTCCTAATAAAAATGATATTCCTCCAAATGATGCATCGGTTATTATTTCAAACGCGTATCATGGAAAAGAACGTATAGAGTTCTTCAATTTGGCAAAAGAAACCATTAGTGTCTTTTCTGGAGGTAAGTATGCTAATAATGTTGGGGGTGTCGTACCTGGTAGTTATAACTCGAATGAAATGGTTGAATTTTATAAAAAAGGTAAATTTGCAATAACTATGGAAAATAGCAACAAGCCGTATTATATTACCGAAAAGTTAGTCAATGGAATACGTTCAGGTGTAGTTCCAGTATATTGGGGGACGCCTAATGTGGTTGATTTTTTTAACCCGCGAAGGTTTATGCAATTAGCTCCTACTCCAACAAAAGACGATATGATTCGATTAATTGATAAAATGAAAAATATGACGGACCAGGAGTATTTGAGTATTATACAAGAACCGGCTTTAGTACAGCCGATTGATAATGTTTTTAATGAGATAGTTGCAAGTGTAAAAAAAATACTTACCTGAGCTTACCTTTCCTCTTTCATGTTGGTCCATATCCTACTCCCACCCCATACATGCTGTATCTGCGCCATAGTCCGGTCATCGCTTCTCAACCGCTTTTCACTCAGCCATGCACTCCCACACTTCAGTTGTAGCACCCCATGTTGTCATTGATGGTTCCTCGTCGTCGTCGTCGTCGTCGTCCACTTCGTCTTCTGGCACTGCATGAACGGTTGGTTGTTGGTGGCCACCCGTTTGCGGCTGATACGCTGGATTTTCTTCAAATGCCCGAACTGCTTCTTCTGTGAGAATTGTCTCTGCAAGTTCCTGGTCAATCACATGCTCGCAGATGAGATTTTCGTGGCTCATGGATTGTGGGGTGCCATGCACTCGGATTTTCAACAAAGGCATCGGTGAATGCGGAAATGCTGTGTAGGGTGTTTGTGGAAAATTCGCATCAAAGTATTTGGGTTCACCGACTGCAGCAACCGAGACGTAGTAATCCGAATGGTCCATAGCGTCCTTCTGTGTCTCGAACCACCACGCAGACGCACAGAACTCGATGAGGTCAAGATGGTACATGTGCGTAATGAATGCACGGCACTTTTCGGCGTGATGAATGATTTCGCCAATGGCATTTTCTGCTTCGACCTTGAACGTCATGATGTGCCCACGCATCATCGCCATGTTTGCTTTGACTTGGTTCAGAAGATTGCGCGAAACTGTTCGATGGTTTCGTTTCGTCGTATGAATGAGTTTCTGCAGGCTCTTCACAGCGGGATGCTCATACTCGAGGTCAACCAGTTCGTGGTCTGGAGAATGTGGTTGTAAAGCATCGCCGTTGTCATCGTCGGTCGCCGCCGTCATCGTGGTGTCATCACTCCACGCTACGAGAACACGCTCGTGACGTGAAGAATGAGATGATGCGTCGACGTCGTCATCGTTGGTCGCCGCCGCCCTCATCGTGGTGTCGCGATTTCTCTCGTCTCTTTCTGCTGGCAGGGTTCTCGCCTGGACAATAATTTGTCGAATGGTTCGTATATCCGTTTTCTTTTGTTGTTTGTTGTTGACGATCATCTTTCGGAGGTCTTCAATTTGCTCAAGCAACGCCTGAGCAGCCATTTCTGCCTGCAAGAACTTGCTGCATTGTGGTAATTTTTCCCTGTGGTAGATGAAATCTCGATGTGAAACTTCGGCCATGTGCGCTCTGAATTCGTGCGTCCCGTATGTCTTGTGTTGTTTTTTCACGATGGCTCTCGGGTCTTGGAGGTCTCGAATGAATTGGTCACGAATTCCTTGTAACATTGTGGTAACTTGTCCGATGTATTCCTTGAGGTCCTTGGCTCCCTTGACTTGTCTCGCCAGAGTAGTAGTAGTATGTGACATTCTCTGTTTCTTGATTGAACTGTAACTGTTATATGTGTTATATGAAAAAAACATTTCAATTTTTTCAGAATGTGTGTGTATTTACACAATCTGAAATTAAATTACAAAATATACAATTTTTTATCAAATAGGCATAGTTCAGACCCCTGAATCGGATGTTCTATTACCACCACGGGTATTCAAATAATTTATTTGTTCTGGTGTAATACAAACACACCCGGTGCTAGACGAATAAGGGGCAGGGCAGCATTCAGGCTTGAACTTGTTCTTGGCAAACATAACCAACTCACCGTTCTTTAAAGGCTCATCAGCGCTGTATGCACTACCCGTGTTATTAATAATACCGTAACCAAATTCTGATGCATATGTATTCGCCTTTGTAACCCACATACCGGCAACATCGCCATTTTGAACTTCATTCACATCTGAACCCATAAGAGCCATACCTTCACGGCCTTTTACTGGTATAACTTCTTCACGTGGACTAGGTTTACCGGCGGTCAATATATTTACACCAGTCTTTACTAATTCTGGAATTCCCTCTGTAGTAAGAAAACCTTCTTTCATGCCTGTCATGCCACCTTTCGCTCCTTTAACTGTTGCTGCAGTTGCGGCGATGATATCGGGGACTGGTTTTTGCCTTGCTGTCATTTCTATGGTATCTGCTGTGGCCGCATTCACAGCCTCTCTGGACCCAGGAGTACCAACGTCGCTACTATTCGTATTTCCTTCTTTCACATTCGCATTACGACCCATCAAATAGTCAAACACGGGATATCGGCAACAACTGCATAATAAATTTGCACCGATAAATAACGCAACAAGAAGAAGTACTATAAGTTTATAATTCATATTTCTATTATTCAATTACAATTATAATAAATAAATAGATTATATATTATTCCTAAACTAGTCATCTGGCGAAGGCATACGACTAGTCCTTTGCCTCGTAATTTGTCGTGAAACAATCCCCAATAAAATAAGCGGGATTGCGATTGTTAAAAAAACCGCAATTGCTGCAATCGCGAGAACCCAACCAACAAAGGGAATATACCACAGAACAATAATCACAATTATCATAATCACTAAAATAATGATCACAAGTTCATATATGGAACCAATAAGTGAATAAAATGACCATAAAGCCCCAACAAATGTCAACAAAAATGTTGCTAATATACCTTTAATTTTTTGAAAGAAATCTACCATTTTGATAAGCATATTTTGGATCGGAATAATCACATTTTGAATACGATAAAATATCGTCAAAAATATATTTTTGAGTGCGTCTCTCATTCGATTGAATAATAAACGAAACTTCTCAATGACACCTAGAATATTTTTAAATATCTCCATTACAACATTAAAAATCACATATACCATGCTGACCCGGTCATCGAATATACCCTTTGTCATTTTCACACTGCATTCAGCAAAATTTTGCTTTGTATATTCCATCGGAGACACCCCTTCCGGTGCGTTAATCCATCCAGAAAATGGCATAATGTCGGGTCGGCATCGATATTCAGGCCAATCGCGCTTTACTTCTAATAATTTATTTTGAATGTAAAAATATGACACAGCCGACATAAATATAAAAATTACAACACATACCTTAATAATATCAATTCCATAACGCCCGGTAAATGTTTTATCACCATATAAGTAATTTAATCTATCAATAATTGGTTGTTTCTTTAATTTTTCTAACTTTTCATCTAACTCTGCAGTTCCTTGTTTGGAGTACTCTTGTAATGACGAAAAAAACGATTGTTCTACAGAATTTGTAAATTTTTTTACTACTCCATCACTTATGGTCTTTGATATATTTCCTAAATCTGTCAAATATTTATTTAAAGTGTTAATTACGATGACAATAATATCTTCAGCCATAACTTTATCGTATATACAGATATATTTTAGATATATTTGTATATTTCGGTGTTCGGATATTATTCATCACGATTATGCGATAAACGAGAGATTTCTATTCAGTTGCTTCGGTAATCCATGACCAAACATCACCATATATATCAATACAAAACCCGCGATTACAATCGAACGGTCTTCTGCTACGAGTGCAGACTGATTAAAAACATATCGCATTACCATATAAATAACAATGCCAATCATGGCAGAATGAGCCAACATGACAGCGCCACGTTCGTATGACATTTTTGTTCGCTTGGGGTTATATGAATGTTATATAGTAATATGATATAATTATCGCGATAATAATGCGGTATCTCTTTATATGCCGATAACTGCCTCTGGTTCATGCTCATGCTCGTGCTCGTGCTCGGTCTCCGGCTGAGGCTCAGGCACGATTTCGTAATTTTGCATGATAAAATTAACTATTACATCACTACCTTTTGTACTTTCAATATTAAATTGTTTTTCAATAAACCACATACGCAGTTCATCGCAACCCTTCCAATATTTTATATATCCACCGACTACTAAAAATAAGAGTACGTCTTTTACATATGCATCATTTACTTCTTCTCTACTGGTCAAAATCGTACTAATATCTAGTTCATCATTAAATTTGTTTGGCATTCTTGCTATAATACGATTTGTAGTATACCCAGCATTATGACCTCCAAACCCAAAATATTCTTCAAATTCATAGTGATGGTCCTGTCTCAAAGGTCGTTCAAGTACTACAGGAAAACGCAATCCAAATATAGTAACATATATTGTACATGATAAGATGTAAACATTTTCAGATGCATATCGATTATATACTTCTTTCCATTTTAGTTCGGGGTGTTTTGTTATAAATTCCTTTGAAAGTTCGTCAGGTATTGTTGTAATCATGTATCCCGCTTGATGCGTGTATTTATTGTGAACTTTTTTAAATTGCTCTACAACGTCGGCATGATTTATATTCGTAGCAGTATCAGTATCAGTTTCAGTAGGTGTCTCTAATTTTGAGGTTTGTTCGTCCTGACTCATCTTTTAATTCGTGGTTGGTTGGAAAAATAAAATGTCTAATACGGTTATAATGTATATACGAATATGTTTATATACGTTATAGATAACTCCATAAAAATAGTTTATATAAAATTAAATGACATCTACTATCGCCCCAAAGCCCTCACCATCTGACCAAAAATACCACCCCATAAACTCTTCATGACCATAAGTGCGCTAGACATGACAAACATCAACGTTGCAAAAATTCCCGCCAATTTATTCACTAAATCTCTCATTGCAATAATAATACGCTGAAATCCAATCAAAATATTCGAAAATACGCCGAATATATTTTTTACGACGAACAATATCTTATCACGTAACTTACCGATAAATCCACGAATATTTTCTGTGTCTTTAACAATTTTAGTAGCAACAGAACCAACTAATGAAATAACATTGTTTAAAGGCATCATCAAATATTGCATATAACTGCTCTGTGTTGTTTGAATGCATTGAATAAAGTTATCCTTGACGTCGTGACCAAAAAATGATGCGAATGGCATAACTGCTGGACTGCATCGATATAATGGCCAATTATCTTTTACCTTTTTCATACCAATCGCTAAAATATTCGAAAGGTATAATCCAAGAAACACCGCAATAATTATAATAGTAAATATGATATCTGTGGTTTTCATTTATAATATTAGACCCCGACGATATGATTACGTCTTCAGTTATATTAGATGCATATAATATCTATGATAAGCTTACCGCCATGATGAAGACAGGCGCCCTTTCTCTATGGAGGGGGCGGGGGTCAATTTAACTTCTTCTCCGGTTAAGAAAATACCTTTCTCATTACCTTTTTAATATTATATGCAATAGTATCCGTTATAGAATATTGTTCCTTTCGGTGTGTTTTATGACTGTGCCGCCGTATTTTTTTTCCACCAGATTGTGATACGTATTGGTCATTGAGACCATTAGATTCCGCCTGATTCTTCAGTGCAATAAGGTTCGCATTTTGAACACCTGAACATTGTGTGCCGCTTGAACATAAGCTTCCAACTTGTGTAATTGGTATTCGTCCGTCTGGAACAGCGCCAGCACCACCCTTCTGCTGCTGCTGCTGCTGCTGCTGCTGCTGCTGCTGCCAGCGACGCCCTTTGTATGTACGAATAAACGACTTGTGTTTGTATTGACGACTTCTGCCTTTCTTTTGCTGTCTCTTCGTCCGACGGCGACCTCCTGATGTTAGCGTATTTACAGCATTCAGTTCTGTTTGCTGTTCATTTACTAACTTCATCGTAGCTTGTGGTGTAGCAATATTCGCAGGAACTACAATATTAGGTGATGCATAACTCGGAGCCTGGGGTGTTTCTTGAAGCGTAAGTTTCATTGTAGTGAGATATATGTATTATATAGATAAAATATCACACTCGTATGAATATAGTTTAAATACTATTTGTCTAATATATACAAACAACTTTATCATGGACGACGAACAGCGCATTCATCTTCAGAAATTAATCGACGCAAATGGAACTGAAGACCACACCGAAGTTATTCGCCGTGTGAAGCATAGCTCACAAATTTACACAGATGTTACTACGATGATTAAACTCAAGCACGATTATTCGCGTTTAGCCAAATCAAACCCGAAACAGTTCGACGCAATATGTGTCTCTCGGTGTGCATTTCTTTTCAAGTTTTACACTGATTTGTTTAACAAACTAAAGACCGGAGAGATTGACCTAAAACTTCTATTCAGAATGATACAAATTCTTCGAGAGATTGAAGATGGTAAATTAGACCAACATGAGGGTTCATTTGAAGTTGGTAAAATTTTGAAGAATATTTACGTAGATAGCGCATTGAAACGTTCTGAAAATTTGGACGCAGAACAATCAAAAAAAGAAAAACGAGGAGCGTCAAAAGCAGCGAAGACCTCTCGTCCTGCAATCCCAGAGAAGAAGTTAAGTTGGGCTGAATTCAAAGCGGCGCAAATGAATGCGTCTTCTTCTGTGCCCTCTACATCGGCAACGGATTCATAAATAGAATATATCCATTCAGATATGTCGCAAATGAAACCCATACCACATACGGGACAAGTAAATAAGTAGCGAGGCGACTTACTGAATAAAATGCACGAATATTCAACACGATGAATGTAAGCATGGCTAGTATAATAACAAAACTGATGTCAGGTCGTTGATATGTAAAGAATATTGGTGACCACGAGAGATTAAGAACCCACGCTGTACAATAATAAAGGAACCCAGTTGAACGAACAACACCGCCATTTGTCAGGAAAACAACCCCTGACGCAATAATAAGTGCATATAAAATCGTCCATGCAATGGGAAACACCCAACTCGGCGGGGTAAGAGGTGATTGTTTGAGAGATTTATACCATTTAGAAGTTGCCGGAGTGGAATTCATTTATATATTCAATACATTATAATGCTTAATGTCAATATCCTCTTCTTTAATACCTAAATTTTTGAAATAATCGACACTGTTATTTATACGTTCCATAAAATTATGCGCGCTACCGACAGTATCATAACTCGTTTTATTGTCGGTATCAAAATCCGCGTCCAATGATGTACAATGGTCGAAGAATTCAAACCGTAGTTCGCTCATATCAAATGTATGGTATTCAGACGTATCGTCGTCATCCATGATATGAAGCCGTTTATAATTTGCATAGTCCTCATCTTCAACATATTCTTTCTTTCTGCGCAGACATGTTATATTGTCGTCCATTCTCAGCTCAGCAATGGTGGCAAGTGTATCTTTAAAATCGTTTTCAGAAGTTAATTCAAGTATCTCTAATATACCTGTATCAAAACATTCAACCCGTTCATTATGGTTGATTGGTTTAGTAGTCATACCATGAATAAAAATATTATTGCTCCTTTCTGATACAAATAATTTTTGTATTGTTTTTATCGTATTAAAATCTAGAGGAAGGCCTGCGCTTACACCAATTTGAACAAATACTGAAATCGACATATTATTTACTTTATACACAATATATGTTTTTAAGCGAATAAAATGAAACAAGTATAAAATTGAATGTGTATTTTGTATATGAATTTACAATATACACAACCTATCAATCAATGCCGCCTAAATTCAAAATAAATCCTAGAGCGAGTGAACCGAATAATACTTCACTACGTACTACGTGTAACACACATCGTTCTCTCGTAATCGTTGAATCACCCGCAAAGTGTCAGAAAATTGAGGGTTATCTTGGAAAGGATAAATACATGTGTCTCGCCAGTTTCGGGCATATCCGAGAGATTGCGGACGGATTAAAATCTATCAATGTAGAACGCGACTTCGAAACCAAATTTGCAATTATGCCATCAAAACAAGCCCAGGTTGCTAAACTACGCGCCGCTATCGCTTCTGCAAGCGAAGTTATACTCGCGACGGATGACGACCGTGAAGGTGAAGCTATCGCATGGCATTTGTGTCAGGTATTTCATCTCTCAGTGCTTACAACCAAACGTATTATATTCCATGAAATCACCGAACCAGCACTTCGCGCAGCCATCGCCGCTCCACGTACTATAGATATGTCAGTGGTAATGGCTCAGCATGCCCGTCAAATTCTAGATATGGTTGTTGGATATAAGATATCACCTGTGTTATGGACATATGTTGCGCATACAAATCTCTCGGCAGGTCGTTGTCAAACTCCAGCATTGCGTCTCATCTATGAGAATTATAAGGAAATCGAGACATCGAATGACGAGCTTGTATATACAGTGTCTGGTGTTTTCACTAAACTCAATCTTACATTTCATCTTTCGAGAGAAATCGCATCTGTAAAATCTCTCGAGCACTTCATTTCTGAAACTTCGAAGGCGGTCGACACGGGCTTTCGTGCAAGTGTCGGCGCACCCAAGAAGACAACTAAGTCGCCTCCGCAGCCTTATTCTACAAGTACGCTTCAACAAGCTGCAAGTAATGAACTTCATTTATCCCCAAAGGATACAATGTCAGTTGCACAGAAATTATATGAGCAGGGTTACATTACGTACATGAGAACCGATAGTAAGGTATATTCAGCCGATTTTGTCACTAAAGCATGTGAATATATACGAAAGCGGTTTGCTGGCGCAGGCACTAATTCGGATGACGACCTTATTGGAAAATCAATGATACCAAAAATGTCTTCAGGTACAGCAAAAAATGGAGACTCTGCAGCTGCTGCTCACGAAGCTATTCGCCCCACCGATATCTCTCGAACATTACTTCCACAATCTTGTCATCCGAGAGAACATCGGCTATATTCTATGATACAACGAAACACGCTCGAGAGTCTGATGGCTCCGGCGATATGTCAAACATTAACAATGTCTATTTCTTCGCCGGTAACAGTAAGAGACCAAGAATGTCGAGAGATTGAATGTGACTATAGATATACCGCAGAACAAGTAATCAAACCTGGTTGGAAACTAGTTGCTGGCGGATATGATAAAGATGCAAAGGAATATACGTATTTTGCATCTCTCGCAACATCCACGTTGGGTTCTGGATTATCTACTTCGAGAGATTGTATGCCATTCAAGAAGATAATGACCAAATGTTCTCTCCGAAATACAAAATCACATTACACAGAGTCGGGTCTGGTCCAGCTATTAGAAAAAATGGGAATAGGCAGGCCATCAACATTTTCAAGCTTAGTAGATAAAATACAAGAGCGAGGGTATGTAAAACTTCAAGATGTCCGCGGTAAATCTCTCGAATGTCGTGAATTCATCATCACTGAGGACAAAAAGGTAGAATTAAAAACAGAAGTCCGAGAGATTGGTGGAGAGTCACGAAAACTTGTAATTCAACCTCTCGGTATCATAGTTATCGAGTTTCTTCTCGAACATTTCGGACCTCTGTTCGAATATGAATTTACAAAGAATATGGAAAACCAGTTGGATGAAATCGCAACCGGTGGAATGATTTGGCACGAGTTATGTTATAAATGCTGGTTTGATGTGACTACGCAATTGCAAGAATTGAAAGAGCGCGGTGTCGTCAAAGAGGAAATCCAGATTGACGAGAACCATTCATATATCATGGCGCGTAATGGACCGGTTATTCGATGTCGTGTATCGCAAGAGATACAGTCGGACGATGATGATGATGACATTAGTGAACCAGGTGATACGGACAACGTCCAAAAGAAACCGAAATTTATATTTAAAAGTGTTCGACCTAATTTGGAGTATGCAAAAATATTGAGAGGGGAGTATTCTCTCGCGTATATGTTAGGTGAAGAAGGTGCAAACGGGGACGGTGGAGGATGCGCGATAACATCAACAATGACATCTGTACCTACCCCTACTGCTGTTGCAGGAGGTGGGCGTTTGATGGGTAAATATCAAGGCCAGGATGTAATTATCAAAAGCGGGAAATATGGAGCGTATATTGTATGGGGAAGCATCAATATTTCATTACGTCCATTGTTGGGGGGTAGTAGCTCTCCATCACCGGTTGGTAAATTTATACGCAAACCTATATATGAAAAGACAACAAATCAAAAATCGGAATTTGATTTGACATTACAAGATGTAATTACATTTATTGAAAGTACCAGAGGATGTAGCGGTGGAGAAGAAGGCGCAGCAGCCACAGGTTCATCCAGCACCACTCCTACTACTTCCGCGACGACGACACCATTCCAAGGACAAATATTACGCACAATTGACGAAAATACAACGATACGATATGGAAGATATGGACCGTATATCTTTCATAAAACGCAGAAAATGACTAAACCTGCATTCGTCGCACTCAAAGGGTTCGCCGAACTACATGGGAATTATATTACATGCGACGCAGAGATAATACGTGAATGGATTGAGAAAGAGCAGACTACGCCAGCGAAACCGAAACCAAAAATCCCTTTTAAATTCTACAAGAAATAATTCCAAACGCGACGTATGCCTTCTTCCAGACCAACATTGCATTTAAAACCAAATAATTCCCGCGCCTTCGTAATAACGGGTCGGCGACACATCGGGTCGTCTTGCGTTTTCGGAAGGTATTTAACAACGAATGTACCGCTGCTGTTATCATCACCTTCTCGTCCTAATGCGTTTCGAAATACATCTACAAGTTGGTTCATTGTAAATTCGCAATCAGGATTGCCAATATTTACTGGTCCCACACCAAGAACATCCGAACTACGAGTGTTCATGAATGTAACTAGAGCACAAACGGTGTCATCAACGTAGCAAAAAGAACGGGTTTGCGTCCCATCGCCATAGATTTCGATTGGGTCGCCACGTTTGATTTGCCGAATAAAGTTCGTGATTACCCGCCCGTCATTCAAGTCCATCCTCGGACCGTATGTATTAAATAATCGCGCAATTTTCAAGTCTAACTCAGGAAAACGTTTTTGATATTCATATATCAACGTCTCTGCTACACGCTTTCCCTCATCATAACATGAACGCTCACCTACCGTATTTACATTGCCATAATATGTTTCGGGTTGGGGGTGGACAATAGGGTCACCATAGACCTCACTTGTTGATGTGAATAACATTTTGCAATTGTATAATACGCAATATTCTAATACCCGCTGCGTCCCGTTCATAGATGTAAGCAATGTCTGCATTGAGTATTTTTTATACTTCTCTGGAGATGCAATGGATGCAAGATGATATATTTCATCTACATGTTCGCCGAACAATGCAGGACATACTGGCTGGGTGATATCATATTCAATAAATGAAAATCGGGGGCTGGAAAGTATTTCTCGTAAATTGTCCAGATGTCCGGTAATAAGATTATCAACACAAATAATGTGATTATCTTCGCTTAATGAATGAAGATAAATGCAAAGATTGGAACCAATAAATCCAGCACCGCCGGTTACAACAATTACTTTTTTCATCGCTATTTACATAATGTAATTATTATCTAAATAGTGTATAACCGATATATTCGCCGTTTCTATAATACAAAAAATACATAAATGGAAAACGTTGCTGGACCAAATGACCTTGTCCCATCATTCAAAATTTTTTCGATGTTGATTATTATTACTATTATTGTTAAAATCATTTTTCAATACAGTTACAATGAAAATGCAGCTCCATCATTTAGCGATGTAAATAGTCTTACGGACGTATCACTCATTAAAGACGAAATTAAGAAGAAAGACTCGTCTGGCCTAAAGAAAGAGATAACTGTATATTTTAAATCCTATATTTTCTATTATTTGACGCTGTTATGGACTGTATGTTTAATGATTACAATCGTGTCAATCACCTTAAATAAATATAATCCCGATAAACCTGGGTGCATGATGCGGATGAGTTTAATAAACGTCGTTCCTATCACATTATTCATGATTTTAATTGGATGGATTATTTATCAAAACACGATTTATTATAAAAAAATTAATTCTGGACATGTTGCTGAAACATATGTAACATTTGATACCGCAGTAAATATACTTCTATTAGCGCAAGCCGGTGTCATGTATGCATATATCAATCAACAAATGCTGTGTTCATCTGAAATGGGGCAGTATAGCGAGGCTATGTCAAAATATGGACCTTATATTGCAGGGTTTATTGCACTTCTCGCTGGTGGATGCATGGTTCTCAATGAAATCATTTTGCGGTTCTTTACAACGGATGGGTAACTTTGTTGGTAGAATATTATTATTTCACAACTATTTTACTTCATAAGAAAATTCTAAAAAATCCCAAAAATAATTATCTGCTAATGACCCTTTGTGATATATGTCTTTGAGTACTTTATTAGTTGTAGTATTAGTTTCATTTTTCAATTTTAGTCTATATATACCGATTTCATAGTAATAAATATTATCTTTATATTCAATACGCACATCTACCATATCATCCTCAACATACGTTTCTTTTCTACCAGGGTTGTCATATAAATTTTTTATATAGAATTTAGAATAAAACCCGCGCGGGTTCTCAATAATATTAGTTATTGATGGTCTCATAATATAGTCAAGGAATGTATATTTATTTTTGTCTATTTGTTTAATAAATTCTCCATCTCGTATTTTATATAATTTCATAATTTTCACAAGTATATATTCTTGTAAATCAAATGGTAATTTTGATAATATTTCCATTACATATAAATATTTATTAGTATGAATTAGTATTTATATGTAAATAGCTATAGTCATGCAAAATGAGTAGGTATATCCCACACATCAAGCAGCTTATCGCATTGCGTCGTTTGGGGGGAGGGGCGCAAACCCACTAGATAAACTTATACGTTAATCCACATTTATCTTCATTTTCCCATATACCCGATATTTTTATGATGAAATGTTGAAATTGCGGCTTATCATTGTACTGTAAATCATTTTTCCATACACTAATTACTCCTGTACGTAATTGTTGTATGATATCCGCTGATGCATGTCGCATTGGAGGCATTTCTGTTGTCGTAGAATGTTCGAGCCTGATCCATTTTTCTAATATCCCTGTTTCTATCCGTTGAAATATGGTTAACAACTTATCGTTATGTTCATGAAATGGTTCAAAATAAGAATTGTATATATTACTGTTGAAATTTTGTTCGATTTGACGAACGAACAATTCAAATTGAATATATATACCATTCATTATGAAATCGTTTGTTGAATAGGTAATCCGATTAAATGTACTATTTGCAATATGCGTGTTCGGTTTTTTTTCAGTAAAGTAGACGCGGTTCAGATTATATTCATTCGGAGTAATCACAACGTTCATATTAGCCCAGTTAGCTTACGCTTATTCATTCTTATACTTATCGGTTTAAGCAAATATTTTGTATTGTAAATATATATTCAGAAAATGAAATATCGTATCACTAATTATACTCGCAAAATGGCCAATAAAATTGGCGTGGTCGTAAAACCATCTACAAATCCAGAAAAAAAGATAGACGTGTATAAAAATTCACGTAAAATCGCGAGTGTTGGAGCAGCAGGTATGAATGATTTTCCTACTTATATTCGTACTCGAGGTTTGACATATGCAAAGACACGGCGGCGTCTATACAAAATGCGTCATGAACGCGACCGTCATATAAAATGGAGTAATGGATGGTTAGCAGATAAATTACTTTGGTAATGTGCGCGTTATTTTATCTTGATTTATTCGTGAATATATATAAACTGGTATAAATCAAGAACTCGCAATACATATACACGAGATACTACTATGAAATTCTTCGAAACGCATTTTCCAGAGTACGTAAATAGAGTACATGAATATTCATTGCATCCGGTTATAAAAAAAACATTTTTGTCATTCCCGACCGATATTCAATCCCTACCGAATATAATCATGCACGGACCTAGTGGTGTTGGAAAATATAGTCACGCACTCTATTTTATATCACGTTATAGTCCGTCGCATCTTAAATATGAAAAACGAATTGCAGTGGCGTATAATAAAGATACATTTTTCATGAAAATAAGTGATTGTCATTTCGAAGTGGATATGTCTCTTCTTGGATGCAATTCAAAGCATTTATGGAACGAGATTTATAATCAAATACAAGATATCGTCAGTGCGCGTTCATTGTCTACCGCATTTATCATGTGCAAAAATTTTCATAAAATACATAGCGAATTGCTCGAAACCTTTTATAGTTATATGCTTACTTTGGACCATGTAACACTGAAATTCATTATTTTAACGGACCATATAAGTTTTATACCGGATAATATTCTTCAACGGTGTAAAAGAATTCCGTTCAAACGTCCTTCATATAGTGCATATAATAAATGCTTGAAGTCGATAGCCACAACTCCGTATACCACTACTGTCGACATCATTAAAGAAACTCCAATGCGAATTACAAGTAAATATGCATTGGATACAATAACAAATATAAAAGCACTAAAAACCAATATAATTGAACTAACTAATCCACACGAGAACATATGCAATTATATTGTTGACATCATTCAATCGCCCGATAACGAATTAAAATATGATGAATTGAGAGAATGTTTATACGACCTTCTAACGTACGATATTAATATACAGGAGTGTGTATGGTTTATATTACGTCGCTTGTTAATGGAAGGTTCGTTATTACCCGAAATGATGAATGATATTATGATAAAAACATATATATTTTTGCAGTATTTCAATAATAATTACCGCCCGATATATCATTTAGAGAATTTTGTCTTATTATTAGTATGCAAGATACACGGCTACGAACATAAAATCCCAGATGCCTAGTTCATGTTCAGTACCATATCCTTATCCTGAGAGCATACAAACCGCTTTACAAACACTTGGGTTTACGTGTGGGTCCCCTCCATCATCTCTCAAAGAATTAAATAAACGGTATCATTTACTTGCATTAAAACATCATCCAGATAAAGCACAAGGCAATGGTAGTGGAAGTACCACCGACGAAGCCACCGAGAAATTCAAGGAAATAAATGATGCACACAAACACCTTCTTGATTATTTTTACTCAGATGATTGTGATAATGTTGATTATAATAGAGACACTGGGTATGATAGCATTCTGCAACTATTTATAAACACGATACTGGTTAAAATGTCATCATCAAGTAGAAGCAATAATAATGCCGACCCGAACGTAATTCACGATATCATACATCAAGTGATTACAAAGGGAATACAATCGGCCATAAAAATGTTCAGTGTTATGGATAAGCAAGCGATGATTGTAATCTATGATATTCTCTCAAAAAACCAGGATTTATTTGGTATCTCTCGAGAGATTATGGATGAACTCACAAGTATGTTAGATGAAAAGACGAGTTTGGATATGGTAATTCGTTTGAATCCATCATTATTAGATATGTTGCTTGACCGTGTATACATACTTCATGAAGATGGGCATTCGTATTATATTCCGTTATGGCATAGCGAGCTTCATTTCAAACGGCATGCAGTTGCAGATGCAAGTAATAACAGTACAAGTGTATCTTCTTCTTGTGGAGAGATTATTGTTTTATGTGACCCAGAATTGCCAGATAATGTAACGATTGATGATGATAATAATTTATATATTTCTCTCGACGTTGATATTTGCGAATTATTTGTAAAACAAGTTGTACAGGTTATAATCAGCGATGAGGTCAAAACTCATGGATTTATTTATTATTTACATGCACGCGATGTAACATTACAATCATCAAGCATCGGTCGCCAACGTGTTTTGTTACGTGGCATTGGCGGTGGCGACGATGACAATGGTTGTGGCGGTATTGCAAAATGGACAAGTGGAGATATTTATAAAATCGGAACGAGGTCAAATGTATATGCGAATGTCCGTCTAGTGTGTCGCCAGAAAGTAACATCATTGGATGCATAATTTAAGTATTTCATTTTTATTATCATAATAAAAAATGAAATATTACCTGCAAAACGACGTGTTAGTAAAGATGAATATTCATATTGATGACAATGAGTGCTAACCCAGGCTTACCTGTAATCCATGAGATGTTATTATTATAATTATCTATTTAACTATTCGTATTATCTATATTTACATAAATTAGACCTTGCGAACAATCTTCTTCTTTGACGCAGCATCACCAGCAGCTGCAGCAGCGGGAGCGGGAGCGGGAGCGGGAGCAGCACTAGCAGCGGCGACAACTGGTGCTGACTTAGCAACAGGAACTGACGGAGTGCGAGCAGCCGGAGTAGCAGGCTCGTCATCATCCTCGATGACAGCCGACACATTATCATGATGCTCGTCGCCATCGGCATCACCGTCAACGTCAGTAGGAACAACCTGTGAAACAATCTTGGTCTTGTCCTCATCGTCCAACTTGATGTGACACTTGCCCTTGAGTGACATCTTGGGCTTCACGATAGCCTGGAACAATTTCCAGGTAACGCCAAACTTACCATTCGCGAACCAAATTCCACCGCACTGAATACTGACAGCAATGTGGCTGCCCTTTGCAATCAAATCTTGGGGCGACAATGCAGGGTTCATCGGGTCAGGGAACACTGGCTGCATATCAACATCATAGAGCTCAAGCTCCTTCCAAGCTCCATCCCAAAACGGCAACTTCACCTTAATCGTAGGCGCACGAGAAGTATCTGCCTCAAGAGTATCCTTGTTCTTGGGGTACTTGAGAACTGGCGTCCAGAGAGCATCCACTGCATCGGCAGTCATCTTGGGTTTACTGAACCATTCCTTCGAATTCGCAATTGCGTCGTCCTTGATTTTCTTCTCGAATGCCGACATATTCTCGAGAAACTTCTTCGTAGCCGGCGTCTCAAAACCTTCACTGGGGAATTGAAGTGCCAGGTCATAACTCACCTTTCCACTCTTGTCGTCAGTGAATGATTGCACACCCCAAGTCAACATGAGGGGTGAAGACAAATTGAGTACAGTGCTCGTCTTTGAATTCACGATGCCGACGCTGCGGCCACCCACTGAATTCACCTTGGGTTTAGTATATTTCATATCAGAAGCGGGATTGAAAGAAGCACCGGGGATAACCATATCAGAAGCCATTGTGTTGCGAGAATAGAGTACTAACGATAAGACGTTGTTGCGATGATGTATATATCCATCATAAATGTTTAAATCAATTTTTTATGATGGATGATAATTGAAATACTAATTTATATCAATGTCTATATCTCTCTGTCAAATATTCAGCAACGTTTCCTATCGAATATTGAAACAACCTCCTTAATCAATATGTCAAACTCCTCACGCTGAGAGACTGAAAGCTCTAGTGTATCTTTGAGTTTCGAGAGAATTGTTTCAAGGCGAGCCCGCTCTTTTTCAATATCAGCGGTCTTTTGCAATTGGACTTTGTAGTCGTTCGAGAGAATAGTGAGACGCTTCAGTTCTGCTGAATAATCTGTATTTTCCTTGTTTATTAGGTTCTTGTACTTGTTATAATGATTAATAAATGCAGTAGCGACATATCCAGAAATATTATGAGTATTAAAATGAATACCAGTAAGAAGTCGAACCATCTCATCTTTGTATTCATCCTTAACGATTTTGTTATCGACGACTGTTTTAACATTTTGGATATGGGACGCAAGCTCATCGAGAGATTTTAAAAATGCAGGACGCATTGCATCGAGTGTTTGAAGATAGTTAGTATCTGCGATTAGTTTTGTATAATGCTTATGAATAGTACTATTGAGGTTCTGCATCTCGTCGTATAATTTCTTCATGTTAGTGCGAGCAACCTCAAGACGGTCCTTCTCGTTCTTAAGAGTAACACTCACACCATTGAAGTTGTCACGATTTTCTGTCTCAATCTTGACCTGCTCGTCGCTATTTTCTTTCAACAGTGAGAGTAACTTTTCTTGAAACTTAGATAATTTAGTATCCGCCTTGGCCTTTGCCTTAATAATTTCGTCAATCACAGATTGTTTGGTAGCAACCTTGATAACAGGAGCAGGGGTAGGAGTAGCAGCCTTGACAACAGGAACAGGAGTAGGAGTAGCAGCCTTGACAACAGGAGCAGGAGCAGCAGCCTTGACCGCAGGGGTAGGAGTAGCAGCCTTGACAGCAGGAGCAGGAGTAACAGTCTTGACAACAGGAGCAGGAGCTGGCACGGGTGTCATAAAATAACGGCAGAATACACGGTCATGATTTTCATTATTATTTGTCCATAACCATTCGGCGTCGGCAGGGATGTTCGGGCGAGAACCACGACCAACAGAACGCCAAATATTATTATCCTGATTTCTACCATAACTAACAGCCTTGGTCCATGTAGAATCATCAAAGTTATTCAAATTCCATCCTTTACTTTCTTTCGTAGAACAGCGCCACTCAGAAGATTTTGTAGGTTTTCCTCCGAAAACACCAATAAATGCTGCAGGACCTCCCTTATCAACACCATCGATTGCGATAACATCACCTGGTGTCATTGATGCGGTAAAATGGTATGTTGTTGTCCAACTTGTCCCCCGTGCAATTTTGTTACCATTGACATACATATCAAATTCGTTATCACATGTAAAATAAATCGGGACGCTAACTGGAGACGGTTTCACAACCTCAGCAACTGGTGAAACAGATTTACTAGCTGTAACAGGTTTAGCCTTTATTTCAGGGGCGGATACTTTAATAGATATGGTAGGAGAAGGTTTGGGCGCAGCCTTGGGCGCAGGCTTTGGCGCAGGCTTTGGCGCAGCCTTGGGCGCAGGCTTTGGCGCAGCCTTGGGCGCAGGCTTTGGCGCAGGCTTTGGCGCAGGCTTTGGCGCAGCCTTGGGCGCAGGCTTTGGCGCAGGCTTTGGCGCAGCCTTGGGCGCAGGCTTTGGCGCAGCCTTGGGCGCAGGCTTTGGTGCAGGTGCAGCCTTTGGTGCAGGCTTGGGTGGAGGAGGAGGAGGGGGAGACTTAAAAATTCTCTTAATAGCACTTTTCAACGATATTAACAATTTCCGATTAGACGTCTGTTCATTTTCGGTCGCATCGGTATTATCATTTATGGTTTGATGCACATCGTTAAAATCAAAATTACTTGCAGTATTTTCATTATGAATAAGTTCAGTCTCACCCCCTGTTACAATAACTACCGGCGTATTCGGAACATCCACAATCGCAATACCCGCTACGAGTGATGCCGAGAGAAGACACAGAAGCACCGAAGATGAAATACGCATGAAATGACGGTTATACTATAGCTTCATAAAATATCTTTATGTCATACAAATACACATTATATAAACATAATAAACATTATGTGATATTAATATATATTTATAATATGTCATCATCTTCTGAAGAGTATCGTCATGTCAATATGAATAATAGACAAGAAACACATAAGTTGTATTCTCTAATGTTGCCATACAGTCTATACGATAATCCATATAAGCAATATTTTCGTAAAGTAAAATTGAAGAAACCGCAAAACGTAAATGCATCATTAAACGGTGGTGACTTAATAATTATTTCATCTTATTTCAATGGACATATGTTAGCATCTACACCACCGGTGTCTGGAGATAATGCAAATGGTACTGGTAATGTTAGTGTTAGTGTTAGTGGTGTAAAAACGCGTAAAAAAATGAAATTAACGTCGAATACTACCGATGTTGAAACTGAAATGCCTAAATCATCTAGTTCACAAAATACAGGCGAAGAAGAAAATGCCACAAATGTAATTATATTAAAACCAGTTGAGTATGAAAAAATGAATACCAATAAATATAGTCTTGCGGACCTTAGAGTATTATGTACACATTATAATATCAAAAAATCTGGTACAAAGTCAGAATTAACACAGAGGTTGTATACCTTTTTAAAACATACATATTTCATATCACGCATACAACGTAAATTCAAACATTTCTTATCAAGGAAATATTCTAAGTTATGTGGTCCAGGTTATTTACATCCATCAAATTGTGTAAATGATACGGACTTTTATACTTTTGATAAGATAGCAAATATTAAGCCGATGGAATTATTTACATACCTTGATATCGACAATAAAATATACGGGTTTCATATTGCATCTATTTTCCATTTGATTATAACATCTTACCCAACCATAACAAATCCATATAATCGTAATATTATTTCGTCGAGTGTCATCAAAAATGTATATGAAAAACTGATATATGGTTCATTGCTCGGGTTTCGCGTCTCTGTTAAACTCGACGATGATAGTAACGATGATGACATGAATATTAACAATTCGGATGGTAGTAGTGCAGGTTCATTCAATAATGGCGGGCAAATGACTATATCGCGAGAGAAACAGGAGGAGTTATACGTTGTCGATTTATTTCAACATATCAATACACTTGGTAATTATTCTGATTCAGAATGGTTTATCACATTACAGCGCGATGACCTTATACGTTTCATTCGGAATATTCATGATATATGGTATTACCGTGCCAACTTAACACAAGAAATGAAAGAGCGCATATCTCCTCCACATGGTAATCCATTTGTTCTTCGTAATGCTCAAGTGAACTTAACCGTGATTACGATACTTACCACTGCAGAAATTCGTACCATATGTATTGCGGTCATCGAGAGAATGACAAGTCGTGGAGTATCAAGAGAAGACCAATGTCTTGGCGCATTTTATGTACTGGCTACACTTACCATTGTAAATCAAGATGCTCGAAATGCATTGCCGTGGTTGTACGAAGCAGTTATTTAACATATTCTCTATTTTCTCGTTTTATGTGTTTCTCGTTTTTTATTGATTTCCATATGTTGGTTTTTGCTCTGGATATGCTGCTGCGCGAAAACAACTTAAAAAGACTTTATTCATATGTGTATAACCAACAACATGGTCAAGTCTGCTCCTTCTTCTTCCGCCGTCGCTAGTTCTACTGCCACACCTGCCTCTGCCTCCACCGCCGCCCCTGCTGCGGCCAAGGCTGCCAAGGCCCCTTCTACTCCCAAGGCAGCCAAGGCACCTGCCGAGGCTGCCCCTGTTGCAGCTCCTGCCCCCGCCGTTGATGGCGCTGAGGCTTCTGCCGTTGTCGCCGAGGTCGATGGTTCTGTTTCCACTGCCCTCTACGGAAGTGTTCTTACAAAGCTCCAGGGCGCTCAGGCTCTTCTTGCTTCTATTCGCTCTGAGGTGAATGAGCTCAAGCGCCAGCACGCCCGTGAGCTTCGCGCTGCCAACAAGGCTAACAAGCGTCGCAAGACCAATGCCAACCGCGCCCCTTCTGGCTTTGTCAAGCCCACCCTCATTTCTAACGAGCTTGCCGCATTCTTGGGTAAGCCTGAGGGAAGTGTCCTTGCCCGCACGGAGGTTACTCGTGAGGTCAATGCCTACATCCGCAACCAGAAGCTTCAGGACAAGGACAACGGTCGCAAGATTAACCCTGACGCCAAGCTCCTGAAGCTTTTGAAGCTGAAGAAGGGCGAGGAGCTCACCTACTTCAATCTTCAGAAGTACATGGCTGCTCACTTTGCCAAGTCTGCCCCCGCTGCTGCTGCTGCGGCTGCCGCCGGTGGTGCTGTCAAGGCTTAAAGCTCAGGGCCTAATTTGTCACGGTCGCCGATGAACGAATAAAAAAACAAAAACGATAAAAATGAAATTAACGTGCAACACGTTAGCTTCATTTCATTTCATTTATATACTAAAATTCAAATACTTACTTTTTACTTCGTTTGCGTTTTTTGTGGAATGTTCGCAATTCGTCGAATGATGTTGCATCGATACCATATACTTCATTTGCAATGACAGTTGCTTGTTTGTCCGGACTTTGGTCTATTCCATATATCGGTGAATCTGTAAGCGAACCATTCCCTGATGACAATGAATGAATAATTACATCATCACTTGGTGATGGGTCGATAAATATAAAATCCTCTTTCATCATTATTTCGACAATTCGTTTTCTTTGGATGTTATCACGATTAAGTATGACAAGTTGCTTGTATTGGTTGTTACTATCACTTATGGAGCTTACGTCAAACATCGCCTCATTTGAAAGGTACATAATAGCACTACTAGTGCTCGATGTATTCGTATTCTGCTGTTCAACATACCAATCGTAGAACCCACCACCACTATCATGATACCGGTCTTGCTGTTTTTTGTCAAGAGCTTTGAATTTTGTTATTTTTTTGAAAACGGCTTCTGGTGATACATATGACGTCTGGATATCTCGTTCTACTGGCGTTACGGACGATGTCGATACTGCAGATGAACTACTATTACCAGTGTGCAGGTAATCCGTTCCACTAACTACACACATCATTTTGAATTCCTGTTGAGTGAGAGATAAAGTTTTAACAATCTCAGCAGTATTGTAAGATACCACTGAATGGTTCAATAGACTGATGTTTCGCAATACAATTGGACACCCATACACAAACATGTCCGTGTCATCGCTCATGCACGCATCGACACGCTTTTTGATGGATAATTTTGCACAAAGTGTATCCGCCTCTCCTTCTGCGTCGATTATGGCGAACCCAAAACTCACCAACAGTTCTTTTACATTTGAAATATCACAATCCCTCAGACGGATGAATTGCTTTTTTAACTCGCGCATCGTATCCTCTATATCATCCAGTTCGGTCGTTGTTATTTCACAACCAGACGCATCCCTTCTCTCTTTCGCAATTTTTAAAAGCGCATCGTATTGTTTTTTCGCATCATCCTTCTTTTTTTTCCTAATCTCAATGACATCGGTTTTTTGTGGAGGCGGAGGACCATCAAAGACAAACACAGCATGAATATTGTAATGACGAAACACTGACGCCATCAAATACATATTCTCTAATAATGCACCCTCGCCCGAATAACGATACATATAAATACTTGTGTCCACCGCAATCTTTTTTCCAGACAATTCTCTTAAATGAATGCGGGTTGATGCGTTGGGGCATCTATGTTGTATAAATCGGTTCAAATTACGAACGCCCATTGTATCTTTATGTCAAGATGATGACCTTAACATAAAAAAAGATATTTCGTTCAATTTTATTGGGTGAAAAAAAATATAATGCAACGATATATATCCAGACCATACGTGGATACTACAAATTTATACCTGTGGTGCAAAATCATCCTCATCGTCATCGCTCATAAATGTATTTTCATCAATTATAATCAGATGCTCGGTTGGCGCTGGACGCGCTTGTGGCTCTGGCTGCGGCTCTGGCTGCGGCTCAACATTCATACCTAGAGCCGTCGCATCATCGATAACATGATTTTGTTCCAATGCAGCAGGCCGTTCCTGAACCTGAATTGCGTGATGTTTCTTATGATGACGGTTCATCTGGCGTTTCGTATAGTCCTTGAGGTCATAATAGTCACGGTCCATTTCACGATAGACATCATCCCTCAAATCATGCAAATCTTCCGTCAAATTGCTCGTGTCGGTAGTATTTTGTCCAACTTCATCCGTTAGATGTTCGATGTTCTCTTTGACATCCGATAACTCTGCATCTACCATTCCGATACTCTGTTTCAATGTGACGCAATTCTCACGTACTTGTTTGATATCCTCCACAAGTCCGAAATAACGATGAGAATGATATTCGTTCGAACGCGTAACCAACTCGAATAGTTCATCATGCACACTCTGTACCAATTGGGCGCTCGTTTTGCTTTCAAATTCAACCTCCTTTGTAATGGCATGAGCAAACTCTTCGCGCATATCTCCCGCGAGATTGTATTGCATTTGTTGATTATCATCCCGAACTTTCTGTATCTGTCTCATAAATGTATCTTCCAAATCTCGTAATCTTGTGTTGTTCGAATAGCTCATATTTACCGCATCATCCAACTTTGCCAACAAGTCATTCTCACGTTGAACGAACATTTCGTAGTCGCGATAATAGGTGTCATTCAATTCTGACATTTCCTCGCGAAGTCGTGTGTTTTCATCCTGGAGGGCCTTCGTTCTTGCATCAAACTCAGTTCGAAGTGTGTCAATGTATGCAAATATCTCATTATCTGCACATGACGACCCATAACTTACATCCTGTTTCACCTGTTCACATTTCTTATTCACGTATTTTCTCAACTTTCGAACATGTTTTGAAAGAACATTATTCTCATTGAAGTCCGAAAGCGATTGTTCAATTTCACTCTTCACATCCTTGAGTTCTTGGTATACTTCATCCGAAAACCGAGTTGTAGTATTCTTATGGTCTTGAAGTGTACATTCAATGTCTTCGTATTTCGCGAATAAATTGGCAATGTTGCGCCAAAGCATGGTCTTTTCTTCATTATCATTATTTGTAGCCGCGCTAGAACCAACACCAGCACTTGCAATCGGTATAAGCGGCGGAGGTGGTGACGAAGACGTTCCGCCAATTGATGATGCCGGAGCTGTATAATATTGAGGATTATCCACTGAAATAGACACAAGCCTTCCAACAGATGACGACGTATGACAAGTAGGACGAACAATCATTATGCAATAACGAAGCAGACAACGATATAATATATTACATCACATCGATTTATATTCAATTTTCCAAACATTGTAATACTATTTTCACTCCGAAGTCATACGCATCGTCTTTTTAAGAAGTGCTGTGTTATGAGACAACGTCTTAGCTGACATTACCCCTTCAGTATATTCAATGATGCTAAGTAAAGCCGGGTCTCTCGCAGCATTACAAATAAGCCGTGTAAATTCATTCAAATTATGATTACTATTGGTAAAACGTATTGCTTGGATAGTCGCATGACCTCGGTTGTGTTCGCAGCACCAAGAAATAAATGAAAGAGCGTATGCCGAGAGAATACCACCCAATATATAATATGCATATACATTTGTATCTTCGGCGTATTGTTTTCGACACACATTCATATTTTCCGGCGTGAGAACGGTTATTTGGGAATATTTCAATTTCATAACATCGAGAACCTTTACCAATTGAAATACATTAAAGAATGCATTATTTGTCAATTTCTCTCGAACACTGCGTATAAAATGTACGCGAGTATCAGAAACATGATACGATGATTTTCCGGATGTTGTTTCTTTATTAAAATACGTTTCAAACATTACATTTATAATTCTCGCCCATGTTTCAGTATATGTTTCAAATAATAATATATCATCATGCGGAATACAAAATGCAGTACGAAGGTTCTGGTTCGCGATACGTAAGTCTAGGTCAATAAAGTCAATGTTGAAATTGTGCATCGATTCATGAATAAACACCTTAAACCATTCTTCAACGCGATATACGATAATCTCTCCATGTGACTCACAGTTTCGTGTAAGACCGGTATTTACATGTATTGCTGATAAAACGGTATCGTCGACATGTTCATTGTGTTTCATCGACGGGCGCTCTTTCTTAAATGGGGTCATATAAAAATACACATCCAGTTTTTCAGAACATTCTTTATTCGCTAATCGCGATATAATCGATATCCAGATAAATACCTTATACGCATATAATTGATACATTGCAATTTCTGACGCACATAAATAGGATGAGGATGATATCGAACCATGCTTCATTTTACTACAAATCGCAATATGCGACTCCGGAAATGTAATAAAAAAAAGTGATACATCGCGCCCGTAAATATTGGCCTTAAACATAATGCAATATTCTGATTTCTCTCGTATGTAACGATATACTTTATACGGGATATACCGATTTTTTTCGGGGTCTCTATCTGCTCCATCAGTGTCGTTATAATGTCGGCGCTTATTATGCGTGTCGTAATCTCTCTGCAGCTCAGATAATATCCGCGGGTGCGGTAAATCATTCTCCGAATTTCTGATTTCTGTTATGTCATGTGTTAGATATTCCCCGACATCCATGTCTTTATTATTAACACCATTTGCCGCTGAAAACTTTTTATACATATCATACTCTACCGTTCTTATGTTATCATAAAAATCATTCAAAAAATTAGTAGTATTTTCTTTGTTTTCAGTGATGCGACTTCGTATTGTTCGTGCAGACTTTGCATTATAATCTCTCGCCATTTCTCTCACAGACCGTTGTATTTCAGTCGCATCTTTTTTAATTTCATCTTCTATCCACATATCTGCTGATGTATATTATTATATTACTGTATTATAATAATATTATCTAGAAATTTAAAATGTTCGAGCTTATTTTTAAGAAGTATTTTAAAAAGGATACATTTCACATTTTTGTGTTTTCATTTTTGGTGTTCGTTGTATTGAATGTTATAGAAAATGTAATCCATTATAATATTGGTAAATATCACGAGAATAGCAAGAAGACGCATCCTGAGAAAAATAACGACACTGAAGTCGCCGGGTTTCACTTTACAAATCCATCTGGAACAGATTGGATACGTATTGTGGTTATTATGCTTATATTCGCAATACTCCAAGGGTTCTTTACAAGCTATTTTAGTGTATGTTAAAAAGTGATGATTGATGTGTATGCACGTTGCATATATATGCACTTAACGTGTCGCACCTGTGCGTAATTTATGGCGAACTCTCATCAGATGATGATAAATCTCTGGTGGAGAGCCTCTCTGATAATGAACAAGTTTCGCATTTCGCGTTGCTAGTAACAAGTCCTTCAAGTTCTTGTTCTGAGAGAATTTTGCGAATGTAGCATTTTCCATCTCTCTTTCACTTCGTCCATGATTAAAAAAATCAGGGTCAATTGCAATTCGTGACGGACGAATAATTGTATTATGGTTCAACTTTCCACTTTTACTGCCCGCTGCCTTTGCAAGTACAGGGTCCGATGATAATTCCGAACGCGAATCCAGAGAGAATTTTAGATAAAACTCTCGATTGTTATTTTTAAATTTACTACCTTGATAATAATGCTCCACACTCTGCCATGTATGATTGTCCAGCATAAATGGCTCATTCCATGTGTTCGACAATTTACGCCGCCAGTTATCGAATGTAGTAAGTTTATGAAAATGGATTTTCTCAGTCTCCGGAATTTTCTCACCTGCACCGCTGCCAGGTAATGCGTTTGGATTGGAATTCGAATAAAACTGGAATACAATATCTGGTGTGTATAAATGTGACCCGGTCGTCCGACCATGATTGTTCGTAGACATCCCCGAACCCATATGAACTTCTTCTAGTAAATCATCCAGACTCTCATTCGGTATTTCATCTACGTGTATGCCAAGTTCGCGTTGAAATAGTTTAAATTGCGGAATAAGACAAAACGTTCCAGATTGTGTTTCCAAGCATTTTGTAGTAATCAATAATTTAATATCATAAGGTAATTCTGAAAATGCAAGAACACCGTGTGTTTTATATGTTATTAAGTTGTACGTTGTTAATTTAGTAGAATCGGTTGTATAACGCTTATTTCGCGGGGATTGACTATGCCTACTATTACGAGAACCACCAGTAAACATATTTGACAACGAAACTGTACTATTCTTTCCAATCAAAATATACGAAGTTGGCTCAAATACACCACGTTTACGGATTAACGGGTCGATTATATCTTTTCCTACTCCATTATCGCACTGTAGCACATTATCGATGTCGCCGGTCTCGTATGCATCTCTCGAAAATATGATAAATTTCATGTTTAATACTCGCTCCATTGTTGAGATTGCCCATGAATCCGGCCAATAAAGTGACGTCATTATTCGCTCTTTCAATTGGTCAGTTGAACGTACCTCTCTCATATAATCATATTGTCCTGCCAAAATTTTCGTATATTTCACCTCGTCTAGTTTGTGATTATGTTCAATCACCATTTTCTTCGCATTGGCAATCATCAGTTGTTGTTGCGCTCTGTCATGAATGGATGATATTCTCCGCTTAATGTCATTATAGTTATTTACAAGCTCTTTGGCTTCACGTAACTGTGTTCGAGAAAGATTATGATAAAGCGCAAATTTCTCTCGGTAAGCGCGAAATACTTCATCCGTGACTTCATCCGCAAGCTGTTTTCGAAGTTCAAGAATTGTTGTCGTACGTCCTTGCGTGAGAAGTGCGTCACGTATTACCGCGAAAAACGCATCACTTGCACCTTCATTGTCTATAAAATTAAAGTACTTATTTCTAAGATATTTCTGTATCCACAAATCAGTTGCTGGATTAGGTTTATATTGCCTGCGTTCTAATTCGGACTGCTCTTTTGTTTGCAATGGTAATATGGATGCACCTGATAACAGGTGTTTTTGGCGCGCATCAATACCAAATACTTGTCCAAGAGTATCATTGTCGTCCGTATCGGTGTCGTCGTCTATATCATTCTCATTTGTACCTACCGTAGATTTTACTGGCTCCTTTCCGAGAGATTTCTTGATTTCATTTATTTCGGTTTTCACCATTTTCTTGTCGGCGGATTTTGTCTTATCCGTCAATGTATCATGATTGGCAATACCTGGCCTCGCACGCGATTTGCGTAATAATTCAGTATTTACAAATCCATATAATAACGGTGACAAACGACTGACATCTAAATCGCCAGACTCATCCATCTTAATATTTCCCGATTGCATTTCATATACACCAATTTGTTTCATGAATTCAAATTCAGTATTAAATAAATAAATAGGAACATAAACGACATTATATCGTTTTGCAAAATGATAGTTTAACTTACCCACCCCGATTACGACTTTTTGTGGTTCGCGCAATAGCTGCACTTGAAATAATGGTGTGTTGTAATTGAAATCTTCTTCTTCTAAATGCGAATATTCATGATAGTTAATATTTGAGTTGAGTTTTGATTTAACCATTCGGAATATGTAATTATTATATACGTATAAATAATAATTACACAGATTAGCGCATGCACGAAACAAATACGCATCACACTACATAATTTTGTCGTTTATCTATAAACTAGCGTGTTTCTTTTTATACCGGATAACATATCTGTCTCTGTCGTAATAAACATCAGTTTAAACCTACGTTCTTTGTTTTTATTCAGAGCAATAATAACACGTTTATATCGGTCTACATTGTTGTCCGACGTACCCCCCGCACCCAAATGAAGAGCATCGGCCTCATTTCCATAATCTAATATCTTTTGCTCTTGCCATATATCATTTATCGAGAGAAATCCAGGCAAATTCATAATATTTATTCCAACATTTCGCTTATGATAATAATTACTCAGAATAATGTCATCGGATAAACGACAAATTTGATTGTCAATTGCGGTATAATGCGTCATATATTCCATAAAATCATCACCAAATGTATTCAGTTTGACACAAACCGAACCATATCCTTCGGCAATCGTTGCAGTATCCCTGTGATTTCGTTTTCCATTCAGCTCCATATTCACAAAATCAAACCCCGTAGATGTCCATACATTATGGTCATTCGGTGCAATCATTTTTTCATATGTTTCCACCATTTTCTTTGGATATGCAATATCGTCATCGAGATAAATAATACGCGTATCTTCCGGATTATATAATTCCGCATGTTCACGTAAATATAATACAGTGGGCACAATTTTCGTTGCAGGACCATAATCTACCTGAATACGATTGACTGTTAAAGATTTTCGGATATATTTTGGCACAATGTACGTCTCACCTGTCCTCGCAAACTCTTCTGGAATATTCAATAAAAATAAATCAGGTTTGCGCGATTGGTCCAAAATACTATTCAACATCGGTCCGCATTTATTAATACGGGACGGACTTGTCGTAAATGACACCACTATTTTTGTTTTAGATACTGGCATGATTATCTCACAAACGTTATTAAATATCTACACCAATCTCTATATTTGTTTTTCGCTTACTTACTTCTTTGCTTTTCCAGAAATTTCATCCAACATGTCCAAGTGCTTGAATATCGTCTTGTTTGTAATACTTGGTTTGCTCTTGATTTTCAATTTTGATACCTCGGTAATTTGTTCTACTCTTGTATTAAATAACTCTATCGTTTCAGGATCATTACTGGTTCGGTCTTTCAGAACGGCATGACTATGTTTCACCATAATGTATAGGTTTTCTGCAAGTTCGTCCACTTCATTCGTCTTTCCTTCTTGACGCATGTTTGAATACATTAGTTCTTGTATTTGCTTCATCAATGCCAACACTTGCAACTTCTCAACAATTCCGATTTTCATCAAATTAACAATGAAGAGTGACATCGCCTTCCGTTTTTCATTGGCCTTATTTATGTCACAAAACTTGTCGTAATTTTTCTTGGGGTCACAGTACTCAATTGTGTCAAAGAGTGACATAAATGACTCCAGATTTTTCTCGAATACATTTCTAAAAACTGCGTATTCTGCATGGTCAGGTTCCTCTTCTTTGGCCATCAAATCCTGGAACAAACGCGCGTAAATCTCTGAATAGAACGCATTTGAACTTGCAGTCGTAAATATTGACGACGCAACGCGGTTCATCACTGTAAGTGTATTGTGTTCCTCCGACGTATCGTTCTCACATGCTTCGAACAATCCGGTAATCTCCTTCATTATATTCGTAAGCATTGCCGTATATGTCTTATCCGTTAGCTTGTTCAGATATGACCGAATATTGTCAATACCCAATTCGATACCCTCTTTCTTCTTCATTTCGGTCTTCTGAAATGACAAAATCGTATCCCATTCACTATTTGGGATTTGTTGATTTCGTGCACTAGCACCGCCCCCTCCAGACGAACGCGTAATCGAATGCACACCCCCTCCTACAGATGCACCACAACCCATTATAGAGCTATTGTTACCACTTCCGAACCGACTTTGAAATGTATTTGCACTGCTACCAGCAACATGATACGCACTCCCGCCCGCCGCTACATTACTTCCATTTCCTGTGCTACCACCACAAGCAGTTCCTGCCCGAAAATCACTTGGGTCGCGAACTGGAAAAACCGGCGTCTTGATATATGTCGGCGCCCCCACCAAATCAGCTAAATCCGAAACAGACTTTATAACATTGTCCGGCAACTTCAATTCAAATCCCATATTCATAAATGCAGCATAATCGGGAAGGTCGTAACGATGTGTTATTTTTGCCATTACGTTCGGTACGCACGAGATGCTTATAATATTACATATATAAGTTTTATATCAATTTTATACATGTAATGAATGAATACAATGCCAATTATTATATTATGTTATCTTATATCTTTCAATCACCTAGGTATGGTATGATACATATCAAACCATTTGTCAGTCTTTAATAAATGGAACATTTCTGGGTCTTTATAATAAATCTGTAACACTACATTCTGGTCATCATCACTTATATGCTGGTCGTACAATTTCAACAAATTTTCCTCGTATAATCTTTCGTATGTATCGACTAAAGACATGGGCAAAATAAAAGACCCACCCATCACTATAATATCGTCAAGTTGAAGTAAAACATTTGGGTCAATCCTATTGTTAATATCCGGATAACGAAAACAATTGTACATCACCTTTTTTGGCAATACATTTATGTTTATATCCCGGGGAATATTCATATCAGAATTTCTTACATATCCAAAATCAATCCATGCATAAAAATCATAATTATAGTACTCCTTTGTTTGTTTTATAAATGAAATTTTACTATGATTAATCAAGTTGTATTCTGAATACAGATGTTCAGGATTTACTCTGCGATGATATGCAAGTTTATTTTTATAGATATCACTATTCATTACCGCTCTATCTTTCTCCATAAGTGTCGTAAAAAAGGTGTTTTGAATATAATTGTCCATATTTACAAATATTATGTTGGATTTTACTTCTGTATTGTTTGACATTTTCATAATTAGGTCAAATATATGTTGTTCTACAAAAACAACAGTATCATATATCATATTGTGCAATATGTTCAAAAAATGTTTAACATAATCTTCGTTGGTCATTGTGTAATGGGTCCATAACGACCGCTTAATGTCCTTATAAGCAGTTATAAACAAAATACGTTCTTCCGTAGTTGGGTTTCGGACAAACGGAACAAAACTATCATGTAAGACTGTCATGACAATAATTAAGAACGAACGGTATTAATGTATATAACATATCCGTTTCTAAATTGTTTTTTACCGTTTTTGTATATGGGTATAATCGACTTAAATATATCGTGCTATAATTATTAGACATAACCGATATTATTTCGTGATTTATTAACGACATAAATATGTCATTTACCGACGATACTCCAAGCTCTCGTGATTTAAACGAATGTAGCGATGATGTAGGCACTGGGAATGCGGGTGGAGGAACCGTATCGTATCCCGAATTCAAGGTATGGGAAGATGTTGGAGAGATTTCGGCCGACCTTCTTCGTGGTATTTATGCATACGGCTTCGAAAAACCAAGCAATATACAACAAAAATCAATATTGTCAATTATTAACCGTCGTGATGTAATTGCACAAGCTCAATCTGGAACAGGAAAAACCGGGGCATTCACAGTAGCAGCACTTCAGAGTGTTGATGTAAGTAGGACTGCTACACAAGTTATTATTCTCGCTCCGACCCGCGAGCTTGCACGTCAAATCTATGATGTAATTCAGGGTCTTTCTGCAATGATGACAGGAATTACGATGAGACTTCTGGTTGGTGGAACTTCCACGGCAGAAGATGCGGCAGAGCTGAGGAAATCTGTGCCGCATATTATTGTCGGTTGTCCGGGTCGCGTATTTGATATGATACGTCGTAATCATATTCATAGTTCTACGGTTCATATGCTCGTTTTGGATGAAGCGGATGAGATGCTGTCGGCCGGATTTAACGACCAAATATATAATATATTTCAGTACATGCCATCCGAAATTCAGGTTGTTCTGTTCAGTGCAACAATGCCTCCGGAGTTGTATAGTTTGACCGAGAAATTTATGAGAAACCCTGTTAATATTCAAGTAAAAGCAGAGCAACTTACACTAGAAGGTATTCAGCAGCATTATGTTGCTTTGGACGATGATGTTCAGAAATATCTCACATTGAAGGACCTTTTCAAGACAATCTCCGTTTCGCAGTGTATTATTTTCTGTAATTCAACGAAGCGAGTAGCCGATCTCCATGAAGCAATGCTCTACGATGGTTTCCCTGTATGTTGTATTCATAGTGGAATGGAAAAGGGTGACAATCGCGAGCGCGATAAGGCTTATCAGGAATTTAAAGCAGGTGTTCATCGCGTACTAATTTCATCAAATGTTACAGCCCGTGGTATTGATATTCAACAGGTTAGTACGGTTATCAATTTTGACATGCCTCAGGATGTTCATATTTATCTTCATCGAATTGGACGTTCTGGCCGATGGGGGCGAAAGGGTGTTGCAATCAACTTTGTTACTCGTAGAGATATGCGTATCAAGAAGGAGATTGAGGCATATTATGAAACATCAATTACAGAGTTGCCTGTGAATTTTATGGAAGGAATTTAAACGTCGTCAGCATGTATTCGTGATATAATTCGTTACATAATATAAAGATGTATCGCATTATATATTATTTACAGTTAACTAAGTAACACTGTTCAATGAAAACAATTGCTTTTTTATCGAATAAACTCACGTTGCGAGGTACAGAGGTCGCGATTTACGATTACGCTCATTACAATGAGACACTTCTCGGAAATAAAAGCATTATCATTACACGTGATTATAATAAAATTAAGAATGAATACGACGTCGACATTCAAGGTTATGATAAATTTAAAGAGAGATTTGATGTTTTTTATTATTCGTCACAAGGTGATATCGACAAAATCGTGTTAGACCATAAGGTTACACATCTTTTTATTATTAAATCCGGAGGTATGGATGGCCTATATTCAAACCACTGCACAAATATCATTCAATGTGTATTCGATATTTCTCAACCACATGGTCAAGTATATACACCAATTGGAGAAAGCATCAATCAGCGTTTTGGTAAGAATTACCCGGTTACGCCACATATCGTGACAATACCTGAATGTGAAGAAAATTTGAGACAAGCGTTATCAATTCCTGAAAATGCAATTGTGTTCGGACGATATGGTGGAAAAGAATCGTTTGATATTCGGTTTGTGCATGAGGCCATTATATCATTACTTCAAACGAGAGATGATGTATATTTTCTCTTTATGAATACGAATCCATTTTATCAGCATAAGAATATTATTCATTTGCCTGGAAACGCCGACATGAAATTCAAGCGTCGGTTCATAAATACATGTGATGCATTACTACACGCAAGAGACCGAGGCGAGACATTTGGGTTGACATGTGGTGAGTTTTCGATTTGTAAGAAACCAGTAATTACATACGGTGGTTCGATTGAACGCGAACACCTTTTAATTCTGAAGGATAAAGCAATTATATATAATAATCGTGACGAAATCGCCATCATTCTACAAACATTCACGAAAGACAAATACGATGCCAGCGAAAACGGTTACATGTTTTATACACCAGAAAATGTAATGGGTTTAATAAACAAAAATTGTTTTATTTAAGCTTGTGGGTTTGATTTTGTATATTATATTGTTTCATGATAACAATACAATGTCTTGTTCTTTTAGCGTATGTTCTCTAATAGCAGATGTTCGAGAGTCTGTTACAGAAATTCCACGCGAACCAGATGAAGTAAAATCTTTATTACTAGAACATTTAGGATTTTCCAATAAGCAAACTGAAGAAAAGGTTGATGCACAACATTCAAAACCTGCAAAATTAATCTCTACAACAGAAACTACATTCAAGCACCCCATATCATACACAACCCCCGATAAATTACGTGAATTACCGATATCTATCATCGAAGACCTAGAATTACTCCAAGTAAAGCCGAAATTGAATGCTATTACGAATGACAATACTTCGAACGATGATAGCAGTGACTGCATCAAAGGTCTTTATCATTACGTATTTTCCCCAAAATCTGTTTATGGTACTGAACATCTACCCATTTGGAGCAAGTATTATACCACAGACATCGAATACTTAAAGCAAACACAGACACTGCTCGAAATGTTCGATAATGAATTATTAGAACGATGTATCGAACAAAATACAGCTCACACAAATTGTGTTGATGCATTTTCAAATATGAAAGAAACATGGACCGAATTTCGAGGAACTGGAAAAATAAATGATTTCAAGGAGAAATTTAGTTATGTTGAAACCCCTTTTCTCTCAAAACTCAACAACTCATCATCGTTCTTACAATTTCTAAGCTTGTATAATATTTCGTCGCCAGTAATCGCGCTTCTAACCCCGATTATTGTACTTATCATTCCATTTTTTGTACTATTGATGCGTGGCCTGGGTGTATCATTTAGTGAGTATGTAGATATTTTGAAGCAAATTATAAGTCAGCATTCGGTTGGCAAATTCCTTACACAATTTGAAACAGTAAGTATAGAACAGAAAATGTATATTCTGATGTCGGTTGTATTTTACGTTATCCAAATCTATCAAAATGTCATGGCATGTGTGCGATTTTATAACAATATCAAATTGGTGCATAATCACATTCATACAATAAATTCTTATTTGACAGCAACAGGAGTTAATATGATATATATCATTCAACTTATACAAACGTATCATCTCTCGACCTATGAACCTTTCCGACAAGAACTTTCCGAGAGATATCGCTTACTAGATGAAGTGACAAAAGCATTATCCGACATTTCACCATTTTCGGTATCTGTCAGCAAATTCTTTCAAATCGGTTATGTTATGAAGAATTATTATTCTCTATTTTCACAGACTGACTTGAATGAACTCCTTGAATATAGTTTTGGATTTAATGCCTATATGGAACATCTTACAGCATGCAGGTCATTTGTTATTAATGGTGTAATCAACAAGTGTGCGTTTATTGAAACTACGGATGATAATCATTGTGAAGTCGAACCAGCTAGACCTACTTCATTAACACCTCATGTAGAAAAACCGAGTAATGATAATGTTGATATCTCGAGAGATAACAATGAACCGGTAGATACAACAGTAGATACAACAGTAGATGAAACATCAGATGAAAAGGAAGAAGAGAAGGTCGATACAATAACAGAAACAACACTGCCTCCTCCGCCTCCCCCACATTCAATGGCTGCTGTACGCCGAAAAGGTATCACAAAACTATTCTCACAAATCTACGCGCCATTAAAGGAGCATAATACTACAAAGGTTATCGCAAATGATATTACACTCGACAAACAACTTATTATTACAGGCCCAAACGCCGCTGGAAAAACAACCGTCATTAAATCTACCCTTTTCAATATTATCATCTCTCAACAAATCGGTTATGGGTTCTATGAACGTGCTGAAGTCAATCCATACGACTACCTTCATTGCTATTTGAATATACCAGATACATCTGGTCGCGATAGTCTCTTCCAGGCAGAGTCGCGTCGATGCATGGAAATCTTGCGGTGTATAATGGAAAATCCGAAGAAACGACACTTTTGTATTTTTGACGAACTTTATTCAGGTACAAATCCGTATGAGGCTGTAGCAGCAGCATATGGATATATCGATTTTATATCAAAGAACCCCAAGGTTGACCTCATTTTGACAACGCATTATATTGAACTTTGTCAGCTTCTTGAGAAGAAGAATGCAGAAGCGATTACAAACCTTCATATGTCAGTATGCGAACAAACTGGCGAATACCTGTACAAGATTGCCGACGGTATTTCCACTATTAAAGGCGGATTGAAGGTTCTTCGCGACCTTGAATATCCAGACGAAATTGTTCAATGCGCAAGACTTATTATAGAAGGGTAAAAGTAAAAGGCGTCGTCTCTGCAATATGCACTCTCAATAGTCGCTTATATGTATAATATATCGGGTCATCTGTTTCTGTAACATTTTCAAGAATTCGAACATCATTATAAAACGATACACACTGTTCTAGTGATGGCGGTTGCTCCGGCGTTTTCGATACAATGTCATATATCTCATTCAAATTAGCGCGGGCCTGTTCGTGTTTTTGCGTGAATTGACCTTCATATAATGAAACATTAAGATAATTAATAAAATTGGCAAAAAGTATAACCACTTTATGTGGTTCATTTTTAGTAACTGACGTTCTATTTTCACCTTCTACGTTCATTTCATTCTATACATCATAAAAATCTATTTTTATGCTGTATTAAATGTTTACCATGGCTTTATCAATTGCTACACACTTTGCAACTCTCTTTATTACCTTCGATATATTACCATCAGTAGCCCCGTCCGTTATTATTTTCGACAATTTAAAATACTCGGAGTTGTCTCTCGTATTGCTCGTCATACATTTCGGATGTTGTGCAGCCCATTCACCCATTAACGTGACATTCTTATGTTCAACAGCAAGTACTGCATTCGTCATTTTTTCGTGGTCCGGTCCATCACATTCCCATTTGTCTGCATCTTTGACGTACAATGTATCACGTTTTACGTCACTACAATGAACCGGGCGTTTATGTAACTCTGTTTTATTCAAATTTGTAATTAGTATATTCGACATCCCTTCAACATAACCAAGTTTACCTACATTTTCGAGGTCGTCGGTATTCAGTTGTATTGAGTTCACAAAATCTTTCATGTTCATTGCGTCTTTGCATTGTTCATTCAAGAAAAACTGCATATTAAACGTTTGATTGTAACAGTTTGTGATGTTATTGTTGTTAGTGATTGTTGTCGGCGCGGCTGTCATACTTGCATTCGTAGCTGCGACCGTAGTTGCAGTAATCGCCGACATACTTGTCTTGCACATATCTAATATCTGCGTTTTGAAATCATGGTTCATCTGCATCATTGCGTTGATTACATTTTTCAACTCTGTCGTATTTTCGATTTTTGAAGCATCCATTCCCTTCGTAATACATGATGCACCTTCATATTTCTTATTATGCCGCCATAGACCGGTTCGATTGATATAAGGACGACGGCAATATTTACACTCATATGTTGGCCCGGTTTTGGGTGAAGGTACTTGACTATCGCTATTATCGTTTACATTATTATCCATTGAATGTTCCGATAAATGGGCGTTATATATCACGTTTTTTTGTTCATCTTCTTCATGAAGGTTAATTTGAACGATTTCTTTGATGGGTGTTTTTTTGGGGGTCGAGAGAATGGATTTATTTGATGGCGGTTTTTGGGGGATGCCTTCCGCGGCAATCATGCCATTACCATTGGAAATGAGACTGTGAATGTAATTTTTGCATTTGGCGTTCTCAGAACATAACCGTTGATGCTTTACTGACAAAAGGTGCCGATTATAATCGAATTTGTTATTGGTTTTGATGTCACATGTATCACAATAATACATTAATTGAAATGTCAGTATTGCGTAAAATGATGCCTAAATCGCAAGGGGCTATATAGATGGCCGAGAAAATAGCCCTGGCGGACGAACGCGGGGGGTCGGCGGATGGATGAAAAAAAATTACCGTCACATTTTTTTCGGTCGAATGAAAAAAGTTGTGACTGGTCAGTCACAAATTGCAAAAAAAACAAGTTTTAAAAGTTCCACGCAAAATGCGTAAAAGGACATTTTTGGACGTGTTGCCATTTGTTGCGTGTTTACGCAACATTTTTCGCAGGTCGAAACATTTTGTAATATTATATATTATATTACGATATATGCTCTGATTATTTTCTAATTTCAAACGGAATATTTTTGGCTGAAAAGTGCCCAAACACGGACCTTCGGTCCTTCCAACCATGGACTTTTGGTTTCTTCGTTATAATAGAAATATCCGATTCTCAACGGAATATTTTTGGCTGAAAAGTGTCCAACCATATAATTTCATTGATTTAGTTTTTTAATAATTCCAACCATAAAAATTGAAATGTTTTATATTACTTAGAACAGACAATATTCAACGTATATCAAGAATAACTTGATTGCAATGTCACAAGGACAAATGGCTCGTATCACTGCCGAGGTTTCTGCATCTAGCAGAGAGAGGGACCCTCGTTATGTACAAGGAAGCAATGCTTCCACACAATCGCCAATAACCCGACAACCAATTCAAATCAGCAATCATCGTACTCATTCAACGAAGACTGTGGAATCCATACTTGAAGATTTTGACCCAAGAGAACGACATCTTGGACAAAGAGGAATTCGAATAGCAGATATTCAACGATATGCAAGTTGGCAATTGGCAAAAAAACAGAAACTCGTCGATTCGGTGCTTAAGAATATGGAAATCAACCAAATCACTGCAGCACAAAATTTTGACGCGAGTGGCCAATACTCAGATATTTTAGACGGACAAACTCGTCTAACAACTTTGCATGAATTCAAGAATGGCCAATTTCCATTGGCAGACGGTGCATACTGGATGAACTTAACACCACAAGAACAGTTTCAATTCCTAGGATACCAAGTATCTTGGGCTGAACTAAAAAAGACCCGAACCATGTCGCCAGAAGAGTTCGATGAATTATGCTGTGATGAGTTTGAGAGGTTGAATAGTGGCAAACAACTCACTTCAAATGAAATGTTTCACTCACGTCACAAGTCGCCGGTTATGCAATTTGTACTTTCACTGAAACATCACCCAATCTACGGCCCGAAAATCAAGAAATATCTCTGTGCCGACCTTGGAGGGAATAAGAAATTCACTGGTTTGGCGGAATTTGCTGGAATTGTTATTGCTTCAATGACAAAAAGGCCAGAGTGTATCACTACATCTTATGCGGTGAATGGCCCATTTGTTATTAGACGCCAAATCACTCAAGAGGATAAAAATACAACATACAGCTTCCTTGATAAATTCTTCGGAATTGTGGAGAGAAATATACCAAACCCCCGAAACAACGTGCAACGAAGTTTCATCAAGTTATCAGAAATCACCGGAATGATGTTGTTTGACTGGATAACTAGTCCGCCTGGCGAAACACATGATGATATGTGGAATGCATTCATGACCCCCTACCATTTGAATTCCAAGAATTTCATCGAAAAGCTGTTTGAGAATGTCAGCGAGTCTCAGCAGCGCAACTCTTATGGCTTGGCCTCAAAACTTTCTGCATGCATAGAAGCATTTACAAATGGCGGTGGTTCATTTGAACATATGATGGCGAATACTAGTGAACACAACAACGATGGTGGTGATGCGGACAATCTGTCTGAAGATGATAATTGAAAATCGCAAAGTGTTATTCTATCTCAACAAACAATGGAACAATCCGAAGAATTCATGTCTTATTTTTTACTGATAAACCGCATAAATCCGTTTATTTATAGAATATAACATCGCCGAGTATTATATTATAATCTTGAAGGTTTCGAGATATTGATTATGGCTGAGTTAAGTTTTTTGACGATTATAGTTAGTTTAGCCGTTTGTTCGTTGTTGGTATATGCAGCGTTTCAATATATGAAGGTTCGTTTATCTATTTTAGAACAGTCCCATAAAGAACAAGCTATGATTTTACAACAATATATAGAAGAATCATCTACAGATATTCATCGACTATATCAAATGACCACTACGGCGATTTCTGGACAGGATAACCGACCTCAATTTCCCAAACATGAAAGTATTATACTTGAATATGCAAATGAGAATGCAACGAGAGATGAAAATGAAAAACCTGTTGCATACAATCAGCCGCATACCATTCATTTAGATACTGCAGCCTTTTTTCAAAACAAACGTGCTAGCAACCTCATTGAAATATCATCTGATAGTGAAGATACTACCGAAACCGAAACCGAAACCGAAAGCGAAAGCGATAGTGACGAATACAGCAGTACATCATCGTCGTCGGGGTCGTCATCGTCTGATGCAGAAGAAACTAGCGATAGCGGAGAGAGTGATGATGATATCTCGGCATCAGTAATTCAACGTAATAATGACACACACGAAAACGAACACATGGACCACCATGTTAATCGCGATAATGACAGCGACACACCATCATCACATCATCAAGTAGACAATGATGTCGATACACATGTTTTACAAATGAAAGAGGAACATGCTGTTATTTCTGAAATCATTGAAATTGTATGTGATGAAGCTCCCGAAATTAAAACTGTTACGATAGATTTAGGATTAATTCAGGAACCGGATGTAGTAAAATCATCGAATGATAGTGTTCTATCTATGATGTATAAAAAAGCGCAGCAAACGCCACTCCCGGAAGATGATGATGCTGATACAGAACCGGCACCTGCACCGGCATCGGCACCTACTCCGGCGCCTACTCCGGCTCATCCAGTTCAAGTTCCATTTTCCGCGATGTCAGTTCCAGACCTTAAACTCTTGCTTAAGGAAAAGTGCAAAAACCAGCCTGAAAAACACGCAGAAATCCAAAAACTGAAAAAAGCAGAGTTAATTTACGCATTACAACAATTACAATAATATAGTTTTTTATTCTCATAATATACATAATAATGTCACACTCTCAACCACACTGGGCAAAGAATTATAGTTCAAGCCATAATGTTTATTTTGACTTTCCACCAGTGATGGCGGATGGCCGCAACTTTTCCGGGTGGCAACCAGGAAATGCCGTGAATGAAGCAATCCGCCGTTCTGAGAATATAACTACAAACTGGGATTATCGTCGGTATTTGACGACAAACGCTGACCAAATCATGACAATTAACAGAATTGATGCAGTGAATGCAAGCGGCCATGGGTCGTTTGAAGTAAACGCACATGAACGTGAGCAACGTAATGTACCATTCATGTATGCATCAGTGATGGACACGAGAGAACCATTCGGATATGTTCAAAGTGACCTTAAGGATGTGTATCTCTCGAGAGAAGCACTTCAGTCCCGAATGGTTGCGCCAGATATCACGCAAGAACAAGTTCTCGCATTTCAACGCGAACGTCTGCAGCAACAGCAGCAGCGTCAGCAAAGCAGGTAAACCCCAAAAATAAATATGTATTAAACCCTTATTTGTAGTATTTGTTATATCCAATAATACAAATCATACGCGATACGCGAGAGATGAGAATTATAAGTTTCGATGTTGGTATGAAAAACCTCGCATATTGCTTATTTACTATTCCGAATTCTCTCGACATCACGTCTCAAGAAGCAACAGCTGCAAACATAATTCATCATATCAAGATAGAGAGATGGGATGTTATCGATTTGCGATTTGAGCCACTACATCCAGAAACTACCGGAGTAACTACAGCCGAAGTAGCCGCAAGCACACCCAAACGAACATGTATGAACGATACAAAACTCGCAAAATGGATGTATCTTCCTACGCCGACATCATCACAAGAACAGCAAGAGCACACGTTTTCGGCGCAGTCAGTTTCCTTTTATTGTTCAAAATGTGGAGAGAAATCTAAATATAAAACACTATGTCGAGAGATTTTACAGTACAAACGCAAACCTGAACTCTTATCAAAGAAGAAATTAGATGAACTCATGGATATTAAGGCAAATCTCTCGGCATCGGCACATGTACCCGCTGCACAGAATATTAAATTGAGAAAGGCAGACCTGATACAAGAAATCAAAAACACACTCTCGAGAGATTACATGGAACCATTCGATGAGACCAAATACTCAAATTACATCACAAACCTGATGAATACACAATCTAATGTAAAACCTAAAAAACCAAATTATACATATGCCCATGATTTAGATTTAATAACATACGGTCGTAATTTGACCAAACATCTAGACCATCTATTATACGGAACTGCGACATTTAGTAATATACCGATTGATATGATGATTATCGAAAATCAAATAAGCACACTTGCATCTCGTATGAAGACACTTCAAGGAATGATTACCCAGTATTTTATTATGAAAGAAGTTCCGCAAATTGAATTTATTTCTGCATCATGCAAATTAAAACTTTTTACAGATACACCACTTTCTCATCACAACAGTAGTAGTAATGAAGATGAACTAATTATTGACGCATCTACCTATACAGACCGTAAAAAATCGGGAATTGCGGTTTGTCGTTCTCTCGGCGAAATCTCTCGAAAACGTAATTCAGATTATGCAAAATGGATGCCGGTATTCGAAACCCATAAGAAAAAGGATGACCTCGCAGATTGTTTTTTACAGGGTTTATGGCGAGTTCATTTGTTGTGTGCGGTATGAATAAAATATTAAAGTATTCTGTTTAATCATACAATCATACTGAATATTGATTTAGTATATTTAATTTAGTATAAAGATTACATTCTATTATAAGACATACATACGATGGCAGAAGAAATCGATTTAGGTGCATTGGATACAATGCCTACATTCACATTTGGTGGAAGCAAATCTTCCAGTAGTGGCGGCAATTTTGGCGGTGGTATTGAATTACTGATGAACAATAAGTTTAAGGACGGTGACCGTAAAAATAGTGGCGGAGGCGGTGGAAGTGGTGATATTGATTTAAGCGAATTATCCGCACTCGAAAATGAGTTGAATGATTTAAGTAATGTTGGACCGAAACGACAGAGTGAAAGTGAAACAAACAACAGAGGCAGTGGAGGTGGATTTCTAAGTGGTATATTTAATCTGAATAAAGGAGATGATGATAATGATAACGGAGGTAGTGGCGGCGGCGGAAATGACGGAGGTATCAATTTAGGACAATCTACATCAAATACAGATGCAGATAATCGTACATGGGATGGATATGGTAAATTCAACAATATTCCACTTGACCCTGATGCGAATGTTGACCCAACGCCCCAGCTGTCAAAGGAGGAAATGTTGAAAGAGAAATTCAAACTTCTTCGAAAGTTGGAAGAGTTAGAACAGAAAGGAGTACAACTGACGAAACGTTATTCGATGGACTCGTCATATCAGGAGATGAAGGGTGAGTATGATACACAAATGGAGGAGCGAGAGAGACAGAATAGTGTTAAATTTCAAGGGAAGATGCTTCTAGCGTGTATTACTGGCCTCGAGTTCTTGAATAACAAATTTGACCCATTTGATTTGAAACTTGATGGCTGGTCGGAACAAGTGAATGAGAATATCGGCGAATATGACGAGATTTTCGGAGAGCTTCATGAGAAATACAAGTCAAAAGCAAAGATGTCGCCGGAGTTGAAACTGTTGTTCCAGTTGGGTGGCAGCGCAATCATGCTTCATATGACAAATACAATGTTTAAGTCAGCATTGCCTGGAATGGATGATATTATGCGACAGAACCCAGAATTAATGCAGCAATTCACACAGGCAGCTGTTTCATCGATGTCGAATAATATGGGCGGAGGTGGTGGCGGGGGAGGCGGAGGTGGTGGCGGACGAGGGTCAGGTTTCGGTAATTTCATGAATGATATTATGGGTGGAGGAGGTGGTGGCGGATTTGGACGTAACGACCCACCAGCACCTTATGCTCAACATCGCCCTCCTCCACCGCCTATCGCAACAAAAGGACCTGTAGCGCCACCTCCGCCGGTTCGTCCTGGTGCAACAGCGATGCCAACACCGATGCAACAGATGCCCGTTGACCAGAAATCTAAAAGACCAGAGATGCGCGGCCCATCCACAGATGTATCGGATATGATGTCACGCTTAAAGACGAAGACGATTAATATACAACCGTCAGCTCCTAATACACAACAACAACCAAGCGATGCAGGGAATGTAACCCTCCAATCTATTCTTTCAGGTATGACTGGTTCTGGTGGTGGTGGGAGCGCAAACGATATCGACCTGGAACCAACTGTGATTAATGTATCTAGTTTAGGTGATATTCCACAAGAGTCTGCACCACATAAATCAAAACGACGACCCAGGTCCGAGAGAAATACAGTGAGTATGGACTTATAATACGGAAAACCAATATAAATATTTTATTACAATAATGAATAGTCATAATAAAATATACCGCATCGCATGTCGGCATCACCTCAATTCAAGGCAATATGCACCCAAAATGATATGAGATTAGGAAAAAATACAGAAATGAAACTCTTCACACTCGAATACAATTATAATAATAGCAATTTCGATGTTATATCACTTATCAATATCAATATTCATAAACTTCTTTTTGAGGTAAATAAAGATATTATCGAGGCAATTGAAATTTATCCAAATCCAAATGAACCTAGTGAACACAATATTCTTTATAAATTTCTCGACATTGGCGGAGATTTAGGTGGCTTAAAGACGTATATGTACGTCAATACAAAAGTGGCAAAAAGATACTCAAGTAATGGGAATACTGAAATCATTTTTACAAGTAAGAGTATTCCGTTTGAACAACACTCTGAACTGATACGTCAAAAGTATAAACTACTTGAATATCCACTGTACATTCAAAAATACATTTATCAAGAAAATGCACCTGTGGCGAGTATTCAGGTTCTCCACATGTTTAAACTTAAACCGGACCAAGATACAGAACTTACAGTTGTAATGGAAAATGCGATTGGTATTCTTATTAAGAAAATGTACTTCAGATTAAAAGTCGCAATAGAAAGCCTGAGATAAAGCGTAAAAATATGATACATATTATATGTTTAACATAATATGTATTTAGAATTATTACAATTATACATAGTAAGATAATATTTAGTCATGGACGAGCTATTGAACGAGTACATCGAACAATATGATAAACAAACTGATGATGCAGGTGATGTAACCACCACCACCACATCTACAAAACATACAAATGAACAAAATAATACGTATGAACTCAATGAACAAGAAGAGTATGATAGGTATATCGATAAAACGAAAGAGTACTACTACAATATGACATGTCGAGAGTTTTTTCGTGCTTTATGGTTCACCATGTCATCGTGCTATATTTGCGCATCTGAATATACGAAATACAAGATAGGATGGAAATCGAGAAATAACGCAATTATCGACGTTAGCAAACGCCTTGCATCCATAAATATGATGTATGTTAAGATTTTCCAAGCATTTGCAACCAATCGCAATATTGTATCAGCTGAGTTGAACGAGTTTTTCAGTGAATATACTGATAATGTCGAATACACCGACGAAGAATATGACATTAATGAACTTAAAGAATTAGAAACGCGTTCAATAGAATGTGCACCGTATCGAAAACTGCGTATTTTAAATGACTATAAGCCCATAAAATCAGGTCTGATGTCATTGATATTTAAAGGGATTATCGAACGTGATGATACAGATAGTGGAGATGGCGTCAACGACGAAGAGGTAGTGATTAAGTACTTGCGTAAAAATATAAGCAAAAACTTTAATGCATCAATGAACAATCTTGTTGTATTTGCGAAATTTACGGGATATTTTCGGTATCTTCAAACACTTAATATCGAAAGTCTCATTCTTCAAAACATTGTATCTTTAAATGACCAGGTATGTTTTCGAAAAGAACTAGCGAACATACAACTGTATTATCGTAAGTGGAGTGATTATAAATATGTAAAAATACCCAAACCATATGCAGATTATACTGAGAAATTAAATCCAGATGTCGTAGTAATGGAGTTTATTCATGGAATGAAAGTAACCGAAATAGACCCAGCAGATAATGATGATTTTGGTAAGGTATTGGCAGAGTTTAATACGAAAGCTGCATTTTGCACCTCTTTTTTTCACGGAGATCTTCACCCCGGAAATATTTTGTTCATAAAAAATTCACCATCATCCGAACTACCAAGATATCAAATAAGTCTTCTTGATTATGGGATTATCGGCCATCTTTCCCATAAAGACCAGGAAATATTGTTCAAAACAGCGAAATATATGTATCAGAGGCGATTTAAAAAAGTTATTAAAATGCTCATTGTATTAGACTTATCTGAACCTTTCAATAATAATAATAATGATAATGATAACAACAATATAACTCTTACCAAAGATAGTAGTAAATATATTGAACTTCGTAACAAATTAATAGAGGTCCTTATTCGATATACAACGCCGGAAATAAGATTTTTTGGGGTGACTGAAATATATGAAATCAACTTTATTTTAAATAGTTATAATCTAAGGTTTAAAAGGTCATTATACCGTCTATTCATTACACTTGCAATCATGGATTCAATTGGTACCCGCCTAGGTACAAAGTTAAGTTATCTACAACATATGACAGATACAATTGTAGATTTATTTGGAATTGACATACATTATGACAAGAATAAACCGCACGATAGCAGTGATGATAGCAGCGGCGATGAACCTGGTGCTGTTCAAGAAGAAGACGAGGAAGACGAAGAAGACGAAGAAGACGAAGAAGACGAAGAAGACGAAGAAGACGAAGAAGACGAAGAAGACGAGGAAGACGAAGAAGACGAAGACGAGGAAGAATGTAACGAATAGACATTAAAAGCATAAATCAATATTAAATATTATAATATAACATTGATTAAAGATGAAAATCGGAATTATTGGTAATGGATTTGTCGGTCGCGCGACACGTATTTTTGTGAAAAATTATTTTTCAGATAATGACAATGAAGAGAGATTTGAAATTCTCCCAGATACAATTACTACACCCGCAAAACCAAAATCAATTATGATGTATAACTCCATGGATACATATAATGCATCTAGTTCAAAAACAAATGAACGCCCTATGTTTTTCAAACGTATATTTTTTAAGCCAATCGAGGTATATATTTATGATATTCGACCGGAAGCATGTTATCCATTAGGAGTTACACTAGAAAAACTTGACAATGAATGCGACCTCTTATTTTTTTGTCTTCCAACACCTTTAAATCATGATGGGACGTGTTATACAAAAATACTGGAAGATGTAATACATAAATGTTCAAACCCATATAAAATAATTCGAAGTACTGTACCAATTGGATTTTCATCTAAGCACGGTTGTTATTATATGCCGGAATTTCTCACAGAAGCTCAATGGGAAAATGATTTTCGAAGTACAAAAGAATGGATAGTTGGTATTCCAAATCACACATCTGCAACAATAACCGCAAAAAATACAGAACGAGATAAGACATACGCTGCACAAATAACCGACATCCAGAGAGAAGAATTTAAAACGCGTATAAGCAAACTTATCAAACGCAGCAATAAAAATGGGTCGATAGACTCTCGAACACTCGTATTTTGTGATACCAATGAAGCTGAAATGCTGAAACATATGAAAAACTGTTTTCTTTCTGCAAAGGTGTCATTGATGAATGAGTTTCATGATTTCTGTTGCGCGTCACACACTGATTACAATACAGTTATTGAATTAGCAAAAAAAGACGCGCGAATGGGAACGTCGCATTTTAAAGTTCCAGGACCAGATGGCCGACGCGGGTTTGGAGGAACATGCTTTCCAAAAGATACACACAGTCTATATTGTCAAATGAATGCGCATGAATTATCACCGCACATATTTCCGGCAATTCTTACACGGAATGATACGCGCGACCGCCCGGAACGTGAATGGGTGAAAGATGTATGGCGAACAACGATACCACTTCCGTCTCCAACATCAAAAGTAGTTGTTATTATTGGTGACGTATCTACACTTATATCTACGTACATATCGTCCACTGCATATGTGTCTGAAGTAATTCGGTCTAATCTCGAAAAGAATAATATTGTAATACACGTTATACGCGAAAAACCATCAAATATAGATGATATTGAGAATGAAACCGGAATTCATTATGAGAATGGGTTGTTAACGAGAACACAACATAAAAACCTATTTATAAAAGAGCGAAAGAATTCTAATATGCCTTTATTTTTTCCACGGGTTGATGAGTGTTATTATTTACCGTATCGAACTAATACATCATACGATACAGTACATGATACTTTACACATTATCGACCTATGGAAAACTCACGAAGAGATGTCATTATATATTATAAAAACCCATCATGATACTATAGATAATCACATGATTGTAAATAGTAATTACGATAATGAGAGTGATACAGAAGGGTTTGATGATGACGACAATAATATCCCGAAGCGTAACAGTCCCGACATTGATTATGCAAAAATATTTGAAGATTATTATGATAATACATTTTCAAATTCGAAACGAAGGTTGATAGTTATGTTTTAACTCATTTACTTACGTACATACGTTTTGTTTTTTTTTGTTGAGACGACCGTTTTTTTATTTTCTTTATGGTATGGGTTCTTTTATTTCCACCAGATACTGATTCATATAAACCACCTACATCTACTTTTACTTCCCGAGGGTCAACAGTATTCGGTGTATCTCGGAGCCCAATAACTCTAGCAACACCACCTTGACGAGCCTCCGGATTGTTATTAAACTCAGGCTCTCCTGGTAAAAAAATATTGACGACTTCTCGGTTGGATGGTCCTATAATAACTCCACCAGCAGCACGAGAAACATTAACATCAGCAGATTTTTTTTGTTGAGGTCTCCTGATATTAGGTCCACTTGGAGGTGGAGGCGACGAAGTATCACGACCAAAGACGCCAGCAGCACTATTATCGTCAACATCAGAAGGAACTTCAGGAACATGATATTTGATTGTTTGTGGTCTCATATTAGTAGGGTTAGTTGGTTCTGGAGGACGTTTACTAATGACGTCAGCACCAACAGCACCACCAGCACCACCAGCACCACCACCACCATCACCATCACCACCATCACCACCATCATCATCACCATAATCATCATCACCATCATGAGAAATATGAGTACCTTGCGTTTCATCTGGACCTTCGCTGAATACTTTACTAGCTAATATTTCTGATGATTTTTCTGCAGATTTTAATAGTACGTCATCCATAGGATGTTGTTGCATTCTCATTAAATTATCTACCAGTAATTCTGATGATTTTTCGGCTGATTTGATAAGGAGTTCGTTTAATTCGTTTTGCTGAAGAGTATGGCCATGCAAAGCGGCAGCGGCAGCAGCTTCATGTTCTTTTCGTTTGTTATGTTCTATTTGTTTTTTACGTTCTAATAATTTTGCCAAATCAAATTTAGCTTTATCATAGTCGTTCCTTTCATCTGCTGCACGCCTGTAAAATTTTTCTGCATTTTCCAAGTCACCATTTTTTTCGTATATTTCACCCATCATACGTTGAGCTGGCGGGTAGTTTCGATTTGCTGAAACTAGAAATAATCCTACAGCTTCATCTTCATCTCTTTTTTGTCCTTTTCCGTAAAGATGTATTGCCCATTCATATTGGGCCGGTGGGTAGTTTTGTTTTGCTGCAAGGCGATATAACTCATATGGGTCTTCTTCACGAGACTTACTACCACCCAATTGAAAATTTCTATATTGTCTATTTGGGTTAGCCGCAATATCTAATAAAAGTAGCGCTCTCGAACCCACAAGGCCGCCGCCACCACCGCCACTAGAAATACTGTTAACATATAAAAGAATAGTTGCTAATAGATGCATCGCTGGAGGGTATTTTTTCTGAGCTGCAATGCGATAATATTCTATGATGATGGCGAGGTCATTTGCCGGCAAAGGATTTACATTTCGTCGCCGGATTTCAGTAAACAAATGATTAGCATATTTATATGCTGCAAATTCAAGACCAGCATCTGCTGCTTCACGTAATAAGGCGACATTCCTCGTGTCGAGCATATATAACAGGCAGTTAGCATAATTATTACCAGCAATCGAGCTGTTTGTTAATAAATCCATGATATCTTGATATTTAGGGTTAGGGTTTGGGTTCGTATTGGTAATCTGTGTCAGCCGGCGTCCACCTACTAACTGACAGTATGCAAGTATTACTTTGCAATTAGGCATATCTTTATACGGTAATGCAATTCTATATGCTTCATCAATATTATCGCCAGGTGTTTGTGGTGGTGACGGAAATTCTTCTGTTAATAAGTACATTGCTTTATTTGCAGTGGTTTCATCTGCAGCAATACGCATTTTATCTTTCAGTTCATCTACTTTAATAGACAAATCAACTCCTGCAGATTTTAAAACATCATTTGTTAACAATTTCAGTTCATTCGATTGTTCTCTAATCAATCCGCGTATATTTCTACATTTATCTTGGTCTGGTTTTACAACACTGGTAAGTGTTTTCATTAGTTTATTTCCGATGGATTTATCATCATTTATTTCTGGTTCAGTATTACCCTTTTTAAAAACTGGATTTTGAAATCTAGGTTCATTTGCAGAATCTTTACTCTGATGTAACATTTGAGGTTGTGGTTGTGTTGAAACAATGAATATACACAGTGGTTTTATTTGTGGTAAGCCACTGACAGTATTTTGTAGTTTAATTAGAAATGGGTCATTTCTCTTCATATTTTCAGTAGTCTCGTTAAAGTCTATGAACGGATTATAGAAACATTCTAATCTATTATATTTGCGTAATTCTGTAGGAAGAGCATTTGCGTCCGTGATTACGATTACAGTTTCATCCAGTTTATTTATCAATTCTTTCATCGCGCTTTTAGAAATGATTTCAGGTTTTTCTAGTTGAAAAAAGGCCCATTTTGATAAAGAAGATAAACTATTTGTTAGCATATCAGGTGAATACCAAATGTCGCGTGGTTTTGCAAATAACATATGCGCGACCTGCACAGTATTATGTTCTAATAAAGAAATAAGGAGAGCCTTTATTTTAGGGTCATTTGCTGATTGGTTTGCAATATCAGCAGAAATACCGAGTGCTTTATCCAAACTTTTCATCATTTTTCGTGTTACATAATTCACTTTTTTGGCTATTTCGCTTGTTGTTTGCACATTGATTGATATATTATCTTTCCATGCATTTTTGTAGTATTGTGAGTTTATTAATCCAGTTAACCTTGTATTATCTTTAATCACATAACTTTCACGGTTCGGAATTATTTTTTCAACAGGAATGCCTAATTGTATCGAAATCAAATCAAATATGGTTTTTATTTTGTGTTCTTTCGACTGAATATCTTGTTGTAGTGTTTGTAAATCAATATTTTTGTCGTCTATCACGTTGAATATATCCTTTTTACTTTTCAAAAAAGTCACCATATTATTTGTTACACGATACAATACATAAAAAAGAATGTCTATTCCAATTGGCAACTCGATTGAAGTATCAGAAATAGTATCTTCATAGGAAGACATGTTTTTAAAATCGAATTTAATAAATTTTTCTATAAAATTATGCATACTTTCCTGACAAATGTCATATTTGTATATATCAATAAGACGTTTCACGTGTTTTTTTTCTATCTCGGTAATCAATTTTTTGTCTCTTTCTATATAGTATTCTAGATCTTGTATTAGTGCACGAGTGCCCGGCTCGACACCACGTCTCCTTTTAAATTTATATTCTTCGTATTCTAATTCTTCTGTGTTACCACGTAATTGCCTATTTAAAAAATTATAAGTATCATACATATTCTCTATTTCTTGAGGTTTACTATAGTGTATTTGTGAAAGTTGAACGTTTTCTCTTAAAACCCCTAATAATTTGTTAAAAACCTCATCGCCTTCTTCTTCAGAATCAATAATTGTATATGGGTCGGTTCTAAAAATTTTATTAACATTATGATTACGTTGGATTGTTATATTCTTTTCTGTCCCGAAGCCGTCTCTAAACTTTAACGTAATAGGTGTGTGATTAAGACCGAATATATATTTATTTACATCACGTATTGTTGTAGTAGTAGATACAGGATATGGCCCGACACTTACTAGAACGTCATACTGATTTATACCCCCATTTGTTGCGGCAGGACTATTTTGGATAATATCATCAACATATATTGCATTACCAGTACCATTAAATACTATTCCAACACCTGAAATTTCGCGAGCAACAATCCAATATACGTATTGTAATAATTTGTATGTTTTATAATATTCGTTATAGTTAGTTCGTTTATTTTGTGCAATATTATAGTCAAATACGTTTTTCAACTTTGATGGAAATAATTTATTTAATCCATCGATTTGTTCTGTAAATAATTTGAATAATAACGCATACTTTAAAACCGGGGTATCTTCTATATTATCACCGAAGGCAGCCAGCATTTCCAATATTTCTTTGATATCGCTGTATGTTTTAAACAATGTTTTTTTGATATTTTCATCAAATTTATAATCATAACCCATATTTTTTTCTCGTTCTCGAGTATAATCCATGGTATCCATCATATGGGTTTTTATTTCATCGTAAATTATTTTAAAAAACTGAATATAATAAGTAATAATTCTTGATATTTCATCTTCATCCTCTGGATTGGTGAGATTGCGTATCGGCGGAGGCCGAGTGAAATCGGCAATTTTTGGGGTATAAATTAGGCCAGTTAATGCTTCGTATTTTTTAGTAATCTCATCTATAATCTTCATTAGTTCTCCATTTTCATCAAGCATGGAATTAAACTCTTGTTTCACTGTAAATAACTCATCCTTTGCAAGGTCTTGATTTTCGATAAAAAACCGTGTTGCATTTCGATAAAAACACCAATCAATATAATTATTATGCCATTTATCTATTTTATTTTGGATACGTTTTGCAATTTCCTTATTCAAGTTAAATACAATACTACCATTATCGAGTAATGTTCTTGACGAAGATGCTGCTGTTTTTGCAGTAGTTTTACCTGGTAATGTATGCCTATAAAAGAGACTATTATTGTTATTTCCATACGCTGAAATTACTATATTTATAAGCTCCATCGTTTCTGGATCGGAACGACGAACCATTTCCTTGAAATATTCATTGATTTGTTCAAAATTTATTTTATAACGAAAAGGAATAAATATTTCAAGTGGATTGGCATTAGTAGAACCTGCGCGATGATATACCATTTGTTCATATAAGACAACTTTCGTTTTTTCTGGATAATCACCGTCAACGCGGGTAAAATTTTTAGTGTTTGATGACGGTTTGGGTTCAGCTTCATTTACAGATATTTCTTTTAATGGATTACGTAGAGTGAGTTCTTCAACAAAATGTTCAAGGCCTGAATCAATACTTGCTGTGATATTGGTAATAGTCAAATAAGGAGTTGCATTCGGTATTTCAACCAAATTTTGTGCCATAAAATCTTTTTCTTATTATAAACTATAATATAGGATGTGTATAGTAACTATATACTCATCCTATTTTTCCTGTTGTTAAGATAACGCTATTTCGCAGTATTGGAATTACCGTTACTGCCTACCTTTGCAGGCTGTGATGGAACAAACGTATCGTCTTTGAAGAGCTGATGATATTTAACCAGTTCTAAATGGTCGGTTTCCTCCTTCTCTTTCTTCGCCTTTTCTAGTGTATGAAGAGCGTTGCTAATTTCTAAATCTGTTACCTTTTTTTCAGGTCCATGCTTTTCTTCTGTCATTGTGTGTAAGTCCCTAAATTTTGAAGGAATAACGCAATATTGGCTATCAACATTCATAAGATGGTCCACTACAACACTAAAACATGCTGTGATAACAAGAGCGTAGTATATACTACGCGTTCCCATCCAACTTACTGCGAAAACAAGGATTTCCTTGCTCATCAGGTATTTAATCCATGATTCCGTGGAAGAATTCAAGTCCAAATTAATATACCTTGAACCGATATTCAAAATAATCATGACAAACCCCGCAAAAAAGGTACTAGTGTTCAAGTTATGGAAAAAATTATGCATAGTAGTAAGAACCTTTGAATTCATGATATTATCTGCAGGAGATTGCAGTGTAAATACATTTGTTTTACCCGAAAATAAATCTGTAAACGTTTTAAGATTAATAGGCGGAATGAGCGGTGATGATGCAATAGAACCAGGCGTACCACCGACTTGTGGTTTCTGGGTAGCTCCGGGTCCTCCTACGGAAGAAATTGGCATTTTCGGAATTTCAAGGCCGCGTTTTCTACGACTACTATTATTTCTGGTTTTTGGCATTAACTTGATTTTATAATATAATAAATGGTAATAATGGTAATAATGATAACTATTACTATTACAATAGATAATTTCTTATGTTACGCAAGTGATTAGTTGAAACGCCCACGAAACGCATTTTTCAATTTTCGCATTCCTTGGCGCGTATGTTTCTTAAACTTCTCACGAATTCTTAATCCTTCTATAGTTCCGCCAGGTCCAAGCGGATTATCCATATCTTCCTCGACGCTAATCGGCGCCATAATCGTTTCTTGCGAATTCCATTTACTAAATATCTCTTTGAATATTGTTTTTATGTACTTGAGTTTCCTTTGAAATTCTGTTTGGGGTTCTCCACTGTCGTCATCATCACTGTCGCTATGGTCATCATCACTGTTATCGCTGTCATCTCTGTCGCGAAGTTCATATCCGCGTGCCTTTCCACGATATGCATTGGGGCCATCTTTTACGTGAGGTCTATCTATCTTCTCTGCAACATTCAGGTGGGACTGACTTTGTTTATATGATGTCCCTGCACCAGATGCACCAACGATATCATTTGCGATATTACCTGAATTGGACGACGATGCCGTATTTTTATCTTCTTGCTCCTTCTTCTTTTCGTATTTAAATTCAAGTTCTTTCTGTTTTTCAATACCATCTTGGTATGCTCCAAAGGCAGATGTCAAAATAACAATACATGCCATTAATACGAGGATGGCTATCGTTCGTAGTTGCATGATTTATTTTTATAATGAACAAAAAATAATAGACCAAATAGTTAAATATTTATTCCCTATATATGCATTACAAAAAATAATACGTGATACCATACAAATACCGTTTTTCATCGGTTGTATTATATGTATCATATTCCATTGGAATATTCAAAATACTATTGGCACCACGTATATTAGCAATTGTACTTCCGTCAACGGGCATAAATGCAAGAGTATCTGGCTTAACTGGTAAATTTAATTTACCGTCATAAATACCAGGTTTATCTGAACTTTGTTTTGGGAAGGTCATTTCAAATTCGATAATATCATTTGTTCTCTGAATAATCATCAAGTAAGAAAGTATCATTCTTAGTTCTTCTACGACAGGTTCGCTTATACGAATAGTGTGTAATAGTGACGCGTCTTCTTTCGTCTGAGTTCTCATCATTGATAATAGCTCATCGATACGTTTGCGATATTGATACACTCTGTTGTATATAGTAAGATGACGCTGTTTAAGTGTGTCATTATTCTTATAAATATTATCATTATTATTTGAGTTCATTGAGCTAATAAGTTCACTATATGTCTGTTCGCTAGCATTATCTCCGTTATTTCCCTTGTTCAGAGGCTGAATACTTTTCAGCTTTCCTTTATTATTATCTGAGTCGGTGCCTTTAATAAGAGAAACATATTCAACACTATTATCTTTTGTACCAACACTCACGCGCTTGCTTATATCGGATGTGATATCAGAGTCTGTTTTGAATAAAATATCAACATTGAAACGGTCAGTGCAACGTTTAATATTTATAATCTTATTATTTATATCTTGGAACATTCTTTTTTTAATTATTCGAAAATCACCGGAACCCATCTGACTACGATAAACGGGTTCATAAACACAATCACGAAAATATTCATATCTTTTTTTATTCACAGCATCAGCTGTGCTTTTGTTCGGTATATCTCGCAATTTCCCTTCAAAATCATAAATGCCGCTAATTACTGCTGTACGTTTTGTATCACCGATTAATTCATTACTACCAAACATGGAAATACTTCCAATTCCGGAACCGATTGAACATTGCTTGCTTTTAAAATATTTCTCTGTAAAATCATTACTATCTTCTTCTATAAACTTATTGGAACGCCGATGGTCTTTTCCACTATCATCGGCATGGATGATTTTTGGCATCGCGAGTGAAAATCCTTCGCGTTCAATTGCAACTCCGGTTGTAAGTTCATCTATATTAAATAAACGCGGCGTGTAAGTTGTTGTTCCCGTTATAGACGATAACATGTCCCGTATTCTCGTCATATCGCCGTTTGTTTCTTTGAAAACTCGAAAACACTCGGCACACATTAATACAATACATAATAAAACAAACCATACATATTCGCGATATACGAGTAAGCTTATCATACCAATAATTATTAAGATTTTAATAATTGCAAGTGTTACATCCGTGTGAATTACGTTATGATAGAACCATGATAGAATATACTGAATATAATATTGAATGTCCATTACACCAGCTTGAAAATAAAATGCGATAGAATACTATTATTAGACTAGATATAATTCAATACATATATACGATTATCGAATATATGTATTGTTATGGTCCATTGTGATGATAACAGCAAGACAAAAATTTACTTCGGCTTCAGTTTATCGTTAATTTCTGCGACTAAGTCACCTGCTGGTTTATCGTTGGCGGCCTCATTCTTGCAGTTATCGCCTTTGCACTTTTTGTCATCTTCCTTTGTAAGTCCTTGTTCGCCTTCAACGACCTCATCTTCAGGAACAGCCATACCTTCAAATCCATGATATCCGCTCATGGAGGCCACAATCGCGACAAACACGACAGCCAACAACCCAGCTGCAGTATGCTTCAACGAAAGAAAGATAACCGCGGCAACAAAAATGAGTTTGCCCAACACGTTATTGTACAAAAACCCGAGAAGATTAGGTTTAAGAACCATAATCACAATAACAACCAACAAAACACCTAAAGTGAGTTCCTTGTTTAATTTCACCATTTTCGTCTTATATACATAACAAATATATTTTTCGTATATAACTGAATTAATCTTCCCGAATTAAAATCTCATTTTTTTATAGGAGAATATGACATCTTTAGGTTTTTCAGAATATACTGAAAGTAATAACAACAATAACGAACCCAAAAATAATATTCGTCGAAGTGGCGGCGGTGGAGGAGGCCTAAAAAATCGAACCCTAAAGATACCAAGAAATAATGAAACAATGACATTACAAACAAATAATAACAACAACCAATCGAATGACTTGGCCGCGAATGCCGGTAAAAAGATAAAACAAATCAAGGATTATATTGAAAATATTCATCGTAAAGGAGGAGAGGATAGCGAAGAAGACCTAGACGATGCATCTTCTGTTCTGCCATCCTATCCTGCACAAGGAATGGGAGTTTATGCGACGAATGTATCTCATTCTGGGGTTATCCGGGGTGCTGAAACAGTATCTAGCAAAACATCACCACCTCAAGTCGTTCGCAAAACAACGCAAATGAATTCCCTAAATCCGTCATCTTCTTATTCAAGTACATTACTGGAGGGAATGGATAGCACAGTTCCAGGTACTGGTTCTTCTCCATATTTTGAAAAAATAACTGGAATTGCTGGTTCTCCGAAGAAGGACGCCGCTGCAGATACGCCAATATCCTTTAGCACAAATCCGAAAACAAGTACATACGCTTCACGATATTATGAACAATTCGTACCTTATGCGGAAACACTTGCAAACCAACTTGCGAGCGGAAATGGTAATAGTGCTAATATGTCTGGAACAAACGCCGCCTTAATTGAAAAGCTGAACTATATCATTCATATGCTTGAGGAAAAGAAGGATGAAAAAACGGGGCATGTTATTGAAGAACTTGTGTTGTATTGCTTTTTAGGCGTTTTCATTATATTCGTTGTTGATACATTTACGCATGCTGCTGCATCTGGTGGTATTGCTAAAGGTAATGGAAGTATGTTTGGCGGTGGTATCAACCGTCGTGCATCTACATACTACTATCGTAGATAAATCATAACAGTAAAATATCTTTACACATTGTTTCATCGTGTATAATGGCATTATATAAAATGTAATACCATTTATCCTGTGATAATAATCGCCAAGAATAATTATTTGGTATATTTTTTGCCAATAATGTATCAATTATGCGATAATTATGCGCAAATGTATCTATCATCACGCATTTTTTTGAACCGGTCAATGTTGACAGATGTGAGATAGATAATTTAAACCCCTTGACAAAATCAACATTATCGCACAATGTTTTATGTTGTATTGATGAAATTAGTCGTAGGATAATCTCTTCATTTGATGTTTTTGACGTAATATCCGTCTTTTCTCTCGATGTAGTTTTACTTACCGGCTTTATTCTTTTTCCAAACGCATCATATTTTGGCGAAATAACCGGAGGTAAATACTTAACCAGTGCAGTGGATGTGTTTGATACGTAATCGTGAATAGCGTCAATTCGATTACCTTTTGTTATCTTTTTGTTTATTTTTCGAGGGGTTCTATCTGCAGACGCACTCTCGGTACTCGTCTGCATTAATGGTTTTGTAATCGTTGAGCTCGTGCTTACCATTGAAGGAGCAAATATATATACTGCGGCGACGCGAATATTATTCACTAGCATCATATAAATTCGATACATACCGTGCGATGTGAGAGATTGCAATTGCGTGAGTTCATTTAGAATAGTACAATGAAAATCTCTCGAGCACTCATTTATAAAAGAATAGAATAAGGCAAAATTCGTTGACGAAACAGGAACTATTCTCATTCCATTGCCGAGAGATTGAAAAGTAGAAGCTCGAGAGTCTGTACTATCATGATATTCATTGGATAATGAAAATGTATACGAAAATACTGTCGTAAATGGAACAACAAACCATGGGATTTCGCGATAGCGGTATAATGTTTGTTCTCCCGCAATCTCTCTGGACTTCTGAATATATTCGGTGGTTTCAAGAAGTTCGAGAGATACGCGTTCGCTTACTGTGTATTTGCCCCATGCAAGATAATCGCACATATAAATCGTTACAGAGCGATAGGGCGATGTAATAGAAGACGTTCCGAACGAGTTCATAATTCGTGGTGTTAGAATGGACACCCCTTTTAGTTCGGTTGTATGTAACGTATCATGAATAACTCCGATGAATGCCGAGAGACCAAATGTATCCTGAGAGAGAATAAGGCGCAGAGTCATCTCTCGACGTCCTGGTCCAGGAATAGTAATTTTTGTGTCTGCGCGTTCTAACAGTTCCGCAATTTTATCAAAAGGTGTATCTTCATCTGTACCGCGATATACGCGAACGCTTTCATGATTTACATGATGCAGAAACGGGTAAACTACCGCATTATAACATCGTTCGGCGAGAGATAAACGGTTCATCACATTGGTGCGATATTTTATGCCGTCATTATCGCGACGGCCTGAACCGAACCGCCGGGCAGTAAATCGAAATGTTAATGGTTGACTATACCAATAAAGGTAATTAAATTTCAATACACAAACACATAGGATGAACAATATGACTATAGTTAATATAATATAATGAAGGAGGAACGGAGAGAATTGTGCCGTCACAGCCGATATTGAGGCGAATGGGGACGGGTTATATTCATTCATTCATTATAATATACATATAAAATTGTGCAATTCATATTACGCGCACTCGAGAGATGATTACGTTGATGGCGACTATGCCACTTTTTTCAGTATATATAAATACTGGTACTCGTTGAGTACATGAATTAAATCGACTTGTCCAGTGATGGTAAATCCGACCTCCTTGGCGATGTCTAATATCTCTCGGTTTGTCGGCATATAATAGGTGTGAATATTCTCTCGGACCTTACCAGATTTATCGTCAGTAAATTTTTCGACAAACTTCCCGATGTCTTTTTCGCCGGTATTTTTCGGGCTGGTAGTTGTCTTTCCGCCACTGGTCTTCTTTGCAGGAGGAGGTGCAGTGAAGTCGGATTTGTATTGAAAACTACGGAATTTAACGAGAGAATTTGTAATACGTTCCTTTGCATATGTTTGCGGAGACACAATAAACAATGGTTTTCCACCGGGAACGATAGGGTCGAAATGATTGCGGTCAACCAAATGCAAAATGAGATAGCCTTCGGGCTTCAACCAGTCATAACAATTTCGAAAGAATGCTCGTTTATCCTTTGCATAATATATGGTAAAGTAAAAGCACGTGAGTACATTAAATTCTTCTTCACTAAATAACATAGGTTTCATAAAGTCGCCCTTGATGAATTTGCACGACGGATATAAATCTCTCGCATTTTGAAGCATTGATTCAGAGTTATCACAACCAATAACATTTACAACACCTTTCTTTCTGAGTTCATTCACATGATGTCCACGCCCACAACCTATGTCGCAAATCTTGAAATTTTTCTTGTCGTTGTCGGTTCCTTTCAATGCATCAGTGATATTTATAATTTCATCTACCTCAGCTTCTATTTTATTGGGTTGAATAAAGAGCTCATCATAGATGTCAGCATAAAAACTATCGTAAATTGTATCATTTTCATACACTTTATATTTATCTCGCTGCTCAAATCCTTCAGCATGAAATGACAAGTCGCGCTTAATAAAACAGAATATCATCAATAAAATGAATAAAAATGTAAGTATTTCCCATCGTGTTAGGGAATGAATATATGCTGAAAAGGATTTATATAATGATGACATACTACTACTAGTATTTCGTTACAAAATATTATTATCGTTTTTCTTGCGCAAAAAAAACCGGAAGACATAATAATATATTGTGTGTGTGTGTCTATAATTTAAAACCAAAATGAGTGACCCCCATGAAATAAACGATATTCGAAGCGATGCAGAATTTCGTGGAATAACATTTTCTGCGTATAAAAAGACGGATGTACGTAAAGAATTATTGAATAGTCTATCGAGTTCTAAAATAGAGCCTTCATGTTATTGGAGTGCAGAACTCGTATGCTCTGGACATTATCTTGAATTGTGGGATATTATAATTACATTTGCAAGTAAATACATACATTTAGCGAACCCTAAATTACCGCTTTATATTGAAATGAGATATGAGAGTTTTAAATCAATCATATCGAATGGTTATGCTGGAAATGAACTTCGATTACGAAACCATCCAAAGATGCGGTCTTTATTCGCGGAGATTGTTTGCGTGCTAGCGAATTCAAAGAGACAGCATAAATATGATAGTGTGAAAATTAAGAAGAAGGAAGAGTATGATATAGCTACAATGTCGCAGCGCCTCAAGGCGCCACGTGTAGATTATGCACAGGAGTTCTTTCGTGAGAGAGACCCCAAAGAAATTTTCATCGCGATGAATGAGTTCGCGTATCATATCTCTCGCGATTCCAAAAATACATTGCTCGCATGTTACTGGGTTGAATGGATAGTAGAGTTCGAGACGATATGTAAATCGAAGAAGGAAACATGTCGATGTGAGCGTAGGTCACATATTCCAGTAGATGAAAAGCTTCAGTTTGACCCAATTTGGATGATATGGGATATGATTATCGCACGAAGCAATAACGAAGAAGAACACTCACCACTCACTCAAAAAATTGTGAATAGTTTATTACGATTATATTGTATTCGTTTTACGCCAGGTGTTCGTAAGAAGCGTCGTTATCTCATCTATTTTGCAATATCACTCCTGACAACTGAGTATGATAGCAAAATCGAAATGATAAATGACCGCCTTGTAATAGAAACGGCGGTCGGTAATATTAATTCAATTTATAAACAGATTAAACAGCATGAGATTAGCCCTGATACGGACTACCTGTTTTCTTCTGCAGGTTATTCTGGGGATAAAAATGGAGATTTAGAACGAACAATCAAACGTCTAGAAACATTGAATGCAATGAATACAATTGTTCATAAAAAGGATGATGAAACGTCGTCGCAAGGACCCGCACAGACACAGACACAGACACAGACACAGAAACCAGTCGTACCAAAAAAATATAATCCATACGAATAATAATAATACTATAGATATACAGTATATACAGTATATATCAAAGAGCATAGAAGGATGTCTCTTCCGACTTTTAAATTTACGAATATTATTTCACCTACAAATAATGAAAGGGTAAATAGTGGGTTGTCACCTGCATCTAAGATGGAGAAATCTGGTCTAATATCGAATATACAAAAATCAATGAACTCTAAATCAAATGTATTATCTGATATAAAAGATAAAGCACAGCAAACATTCAAAGGAATAAAGATGCCAGAGATATCTCTTGATGTATCTGAGAGTAGTCTTGGTTCTAGTAACACTGGTTCGGATGTAGAAGCTGATAGTTTTTTCTCATTTGCAACATTGATTAAGCTTATTCTTATTGGTATAATCGTGTGGTTCATGTGGAGTAGTTTATCGACGAATAGTGATTTTCATTTAGGAATGGGTGAGTTTGGGGATAAGATAAATACATTTTTAAAGTCATTGGAAAACAAAGGTCGTGAGCTTATTTCTCGCATTACAAATACACCGATGGACCAAGTAAATAATCACCACAGTGACAGCGACAGTGACAGCGACAGTGACAATGACGATAATAGTGGGGAAACAACCGGTTCATCGTCATCTTCTTCAGTGAAACATCGTAAGAAACTACAAACTGTATCAGCATCAACACATCTTCCGCCAGTCCCACCTTCAATGACAAATAGCAGTGATAAAAAACCGGGTTTCATAAACGATGATACAAAATATACATTTTTAGATAAAGCCGACCGAAGTTATACAGGTCCTGCTCCACGAGCGGATGATAGTACGAGTTTAACACAGAAGCATCAGAGTGGAAAGGGGGGGTATTGTTATATTGGCGAGGACCGAGGATTTCGAAGCTGTGTTAAGGTGGACGCAAGTGATAAGTGTATGTCAGGAGAGGTATATTCGCGACAAGAAATATGCATAGATCCAACATTAAGAGAATAAGTGGCATGGACTACAGCGTCAAATACTTGATTTCAGGTATGTATGTATATGGTTCGCTATTTGGCATGTCGCCATTGCTGTATACAAGTGTAACAGTAACTAAATATTGTGTTCCAGGAATTATATTTTCAATCCCGGATGAAAACCCTGGAATACGTATTGTATGTTCTCCTGCACCGGAAATAGGTTGATTATCTTTATCGATGTACGTTCTATATTCAGAATTTAATCCATTCACTCTGACATATGTTATTGTATTTTCACGCTGCCATTGCGTATTGATTGAAAACGTAAGTTCAGCATAAGATAAACCTGTTTGACTGTAATAACTTTCAATATTAACAATAAGCGCTCTTGCAGATGTATAATTAACATTCACGAATGCTCGAGAACTCTCTGCGCTCGATAAGTAACCATTATTGGCTTCAATGACAACTGAATATGAGCCATCCACTATGCTAATATTATTTATGGTACTATAAAAAGTACTATATGTAGTTCTACCATCATTTGCAGATAGGTCATATGCGGTTGTAAAACTTGCACCTTGCTGTATAGTTAATGGTGGTGTTATTGTAATATTATAATACTTGATACTACTACCACCACTATCTGGTTTGTTCCACGTAATATTGATATAATTTCGTGAAACATCTGTCCAAGCTGGTGGATTTAAGCCATATTTCGACGTCATAATTACATTTGTCGGCACTCCTGGTTTCATGAGTGTTCGCGCGGTTATAATTGCGGATTCGGGGCCAACTCCGACACTATTGATTGGTTCGATTTTGATTTGATATTTACTTTCATCCATTAAATTACGCAAAACATAACGGCGTGTTTGACCTCCATCGGATGAAGTAATTATACTGGTTGTACTAAGTGTTTCTTTTGTCCAAGTTGTAGTTGGAACTAATCGATAATACAAATTATACATGCTAATCGGAGGTCCATTATAAGATGAAATACTGCCGGATAATTGAGTAGAAGCACTTGCACTACTGCTGCTAGCACCACCTCCGCTACTTCCAGTATTTAATGGTTCGCTCCATTTCAAATCAACCATAAGGTGTTGACGTTCATCTGGCGTATTAGTAAATCCGAAATCGTTGATAATGGACGGAACTGATGATGTTTTAAGTGTGATTGTCGCGGGAACACTCGATAATCCGCGGACATTTCCTGAAAATACAGATATATAGTAAATCGTATTGTCCAGAATATCCTGAACGGAATTCGTTTTTTTTTTGAAAACCACTGAATTACCGTTTATTTCGCCGGAAATAGGATTATAAGATGGCGTTGTTCCGACGGGGGGTTGGTACGGAAACACACTTTCATATGGTATCCATTTTTTATTATCGACAGAATAAGTGATAACATAACCGGTAATTGGAAAACCGCCATTTGAATTCGGTGCATCCCATGTAATTGTAACGAGTTTATTTACGTTATCGTATTCACTTATGCGCAAATTCGTTGGTTCTGTCAAAATAGTTGTTGGTATATTTGAAGTAAGTTGAAGACCGGCTTCGTATTGATAGGTGCGTTTGTAATTATATAAATTGATAGATGGGTCATAACATAATAAACGTTCTCGTCCAGGAACTCCGCATGCGCTTGTAAGACCGCATAATATTCGACTATTTGCAGTTGTTGGCGGACATATTAATGAAAATTGATTATTTGTATCGGTTAGATATTTCTCTGAATTACCAATTTTCCGCATCAATTCACCACGTGATGCTTTTGCAAATTTTTGATTTTTGGTAAGACCACCTACGCTTTTATTGTATTTCAGGATTTCAACCTTACGCCGCATATCATATATTTCATCCACCTGGGATGGTGTTAATTTTTGACCGGTAGAGCTGTCTGTAAAATCAGATGAACGACATTCCGGTTTAAACCGTGTCCAAAACTGTCGATTATATGGATTACTATAAAAGAGGTTGGTATTACAGTTGATGACAGCGGGTGTAATTTCAAATACATTTACATTGAAAGTAGCAACCTTTTGATTAAAGTTTGTAGTACTTAGTTGCGTAACTGTTACGATTGAAGTTCCTGAACCATACAGAAAAGCGTTATATACAGTATTTCTACCTGTTCCAGATACTCGAATTTTTAATACATTCTCATTCGATGAACTAAATGTGAATGAAAAACTTGCATCAATATCAGTATTCGTCGATACCGGGGGAACCAATATAAACGCACCTTCAGATGTCATTTTATTTAAGTCGGGTAATTTATACACCGTAGCTGGATTATCCGTATTTTTCTCAGGTATTTGATTTGCAAACTCGGGCGTTGATTTATTAATAATAAGATTTATGGTAGTTATATTCGGACTTTCCCCTATGAGTTGAGACGACCTCTGATACATCGGCGTCTCTTCTTGGAGAAATTTGATAGAAATTCCATTTGAGAGTGATGTTGTATTCCTTTTGAACAAAATCCGATTACCGACTATTTCTATAAAATCATTTTTTTTAGTAAATGTTCTTGGAAGGTCAACGCTTAAATAATATACTATATCACTGTAATCAAATTCGCCAGTCTGTATATTTCTACGTGTAGTTCGTGCAAATTGAGAGAAACTTAAATCAATATACCCATCTATCCATTCACGTATAATATTGCCATTTGTATCAGGTATTGAATTTGATTTAGTGTGACCAATCCCCGTAAAAGGAAAATTAAGGCTAATATCTGTATTTGTTTTTAAAATTGTAAGTGGAACTATAATCTTTTTTTCAGAAAACGGTGTTTCTACACTACCTGGTGTTGTCGCGGCTTGTTTGATTTCCATTCGAAACATCATGGAGTTTCTACCGTATGTAAAACTTCCAGATGTATCATATATGCCATTAATCATCAACATGTTACGATAAGGCAGTCGAACAATACTGGCATCATCGGTGCGTTTGTATAACCCGGTAGTTATATGTGTATTTGCAGGGTCATCTGTTTGTTGTGGAATAACATAATAGTCTTTTTCTAATCGTACAACTGAAATAGCATAATTGTTTGAAGGGAATGAAAAGGTAATTGGAGTAGAAGGATAGTTATTATTCGATGTTATATTGACAAGCGGAATAACACCTATAAGAGTTTTGCGTTGATTTAATATTACAGATGACACATCGGTGTCACGATAACCCACGCTTGGGTCTGTGCTTGGAATAGTGAATGTTCCAGGTAATAATGTAAATGTAGTCGCATATGTTAAAGAATAGATGTTATACGAGCCACCACCTTCTTCAAAATAAACGTCTCCGGGGTCATCTATATTATCAGGGCGGTCTTGTTTTAACGGTGGCGACCATATAGGTTGAGGTGGAACGCCAGGCATTATATTTTTTTACACCAGTATTGCTGATATGTGAGTGTAAAAAAATATTACCGCATGTACCAATTATTTGATAAGTAAGTTCCAACGTTCTTTGTTGATGATGCCTCGCCATTAGCAGTAACCATCTTCATTTTTGGACCTTCATCAACAATGCTCTTGATTTTGTTTGAACCAATTGAGTAATTAAAATATTGTATAGTGGAAATATAACCACTAAACCGTTCACTCGCCTTATTTTCGCCGATATTTACTTTTCCATAATTTTGTAATGGAATACCTGCGGTTTTACGGCGCTGTGCAAGACGTCCGTTGATATATAAATCAATAACGTTATTTGTAACACGAATTACGGCATTCACCCAATTTTTAATGGGAATATCCGTGGCAATGAGCCTCTCGTGTAAATTGCGTCTTTTATCTGCTGAATTATCGCTTTTGCCAGTAACATCAACAACCGCAAGTAATGAAACGTTTACTCCCTTGTCTGTACGGTCTGGATTTGTTTCGGTAACGACATCTGTAAAACGAATATACATGCCTGGTGCATTATTGGGGTAATACAAACCATCATCCCCCTTTGTGCCTTCTCCGCCTTTGCTAAAGATTCTTGAATACCTATCTTTTTTCAGAGGAACCTGGTTAATATAAAACCACGCAGACCATGTGTATTCTAAACCACCATCTTCATTCATAGACCGCGATATAAAAACGGAGTCAGGCTTCGACGGGTCTTGTGACACATTCATTGCCATGTCTTCTGTATTCGCAGTTCCATCCAATACATAAGGTGACATCGAAGGAAGCATCAAATAAGAGAGCGCCACAATAGAAAGTTTGATTGCAACAGAAAACACGATGAATACCATTAAAATAAATGCAAATTTGGCCACCAGGCTATTTGACTCCATAAAGTCTTTTACACCAAAACCGCTACCAGACCCAGAAGATGAAATACCAGCATCAGTCGGTTTTGAAAAACTAGACGTTATTCCTTTTAAAAACCCATTATCATTCCCACTATCACTCATATTTTGTTATTATTATTGGTTACTAATATAATCGAATAAAAAAACAATGCATTCATTCTACCTTTGAAAGTATTGTTTGAAATATATCGAAGCCATTTATACCTTCAGGCGTGTTTTCAGCATAATTATGTGCTGACACTTGCCTGTTCCTGGTTATCCACGATGAAACTCAACTTCACCTTGTATTTGTTGAGAAGGTCGCTCCAAGGGCTTCCACCAAATCCTTGCGAGTAAATATCCCATGCCTCTTGCGGTGCGATTGGTGCGGCTTTCAGTTTAACATTGGTTATAAATCCGACGTCATCCTTCGGTGTACTATCTCCTAAAACAATACTTTTGGTTTCTTGAATACGAGAACCTAAATTGACAACACATGATTTCACTAATTTACCATCAACATAAACATCCATAGCAGAACCGTTGAAGCTAATGATAAGATTAACCCATTTCTGTAAAGGAAATTCGGTGACTTCGCACATGTCACTGCATGTACTGGTAATACCGGCTCTTGGACAAATCTGTATCGTGTTTGTATTCTCTTTGAATAATACACGTAATACGGCACTACTGTAATTATCTGAGCCGGCGGTGTCCGAATAAAATGTAACTACATTTGCGCCACCAACCCACTTTTTGATGTAAAACCAAATCGAAATTGCACTGTTGGCTTTGAAACTACTCGGTAAATTTGAACTTTGTAATGTAGTTTTATTTGTCCATTTTTGCATCGTTCCTAAAGTGGTGTAAGTTGTAGTCAATGCTTTGAAAATAACATACAACAGTAAAAGAATTACGATTACTGCTAGAACTAATTTTGAATTCATATTCGTATAATTATTGTATATATAATAATACGATAAATTCGTTTGATGGAGCGGTTATTTCATGGTTTCAGGTATATGTAATACAACTATGCATTATTACTTGGAATGTATTATTACTTGGAATATATTTCGGTTGTCCCAACTTTCTTAACTTCATCCTCGACAGTGCTCATTCCAATCATTGGTGGATTTTGGGATTTTAACATAGTATATGTCCATCGTATTTGTTCTTTTGTCAAAGGAACCTTATGAAACGCAAAATTGCATATTGACCCATTTAATCCTTTATTATCGGTCGTATCTCCAATTGTAATTGGTTTCATGACAATATCGGGCATAATAAAATCGCTTTGATATATGAGCTTGGTATTTAAAAACAAATCCATTGTTTTACCGTTGTAATTTACGACAAAATAATTCCATTTTTGTAGAGGTACTGAAACGTCGAGTTCATCATCATTGTCGAACAGTATTTTAATCTGTTCTTGTTTGTCTTTTGTTTTACCGGAAATAATAGTATTATAATTGTTCTTGGAATTGTAAAGTAATTGAGAAGATGGGTATGGATTGCCCGACATGTCTAATGTTCTGCAAAATAATTTCAGTTCGTTTGTAGATTTATTATAGGTTAATCTTGGAACATCACCGAAATTAAATATTTCTAAATCCTTATTCACTGAAGTAGCGCTATTATTCAAGAAAAACCATCCAGAGATAGAGTAGTTGTAGCGTTTCTTTTCTTCAACTGGGCAATTTGCAGCTTTATCTTCTGGTGTACGGTCAATACCTGTATTATGATAAATAAAAATTTGAGGGCTTTGCGTATTCAAGTTTGTATCGTACTTTTGTTTCAATGACACTGGTGCGGCAATAACCTGTGACGCTGATGCACCAATATAGTTCAAGAGATAAGGACCGCCATATAATATCGCAATAAGGAGCAATTCAATCGCAACGATAATCCATATCGGGCGTGTTGTATCACCTACAGTGCTTTGAGAGGATTGAAGAAGGTCAAGAAATAAACAAGGAATATAAATGATGCATAGCCATAATAATTTGAGTAACTTTAACCCAAGAATTGATTTTGTGAGATGGAAAATGAACATTGCGAGTATCAATACAACCATAACACCATGCTGTTTATAATATGCAAGCGCACATAATACAATAAAGAAAATAGTGTTAATAATGAACCGGATATTTGTGAAGATATCACTAATTTTTGACCCGGTTTCTGTAGTTTTACCGTTTAACGTATCGATAAATTCTAGACCATAATGAAAGAATAATATGGCTATACCTAGAACTGTCATTCCTGTAACCGACATTCTATTTTTATCATCTTTTTCACGGTCATAAATCCAAACGATTACCATCAATATTACATAAACAATATGCGTTGCACCAAATGCGAGCTGGCGGATTGGGCTAGTCGCATCTTCTGTTTTTACGTCATCAAATAGATAATTTTCAGGCGTTTTCGAATTCGCTTTTGTAAATTTATCTCGAAGATAAGCGACAATACCAGCAATTCCGACAATCGCTATAAATACATATATAGTATGTGCGGTAGGTGAATTCATTTGTGTGACAAAACCACCTGATGCGGTACTATCTGTTTCAGCTCCTTTATTTATAAAGTCTGCATCAATCTTATAAACATAATAAATCACCGCAAGAATGAGTATAACGAAAGAAATAACAAGTAAAATGACTTTAATGAGTTGTCCAACTGCACTCACTTTTGTGTCATTTATTGCCACTGCTGCTGCTGTTGCTGCCGGAGCAGAAAGTGATGATACATCAGATGGTTTTGGATTTTGGTCATCTGTCGGAAACATACGAAGGTCTGTCATATCAGCATCCCATTCCCAGAATTTTAAAGTATTAATCGCTTTATCACGCTTTTCAATAAATTCAGGTATTCCTGTAAAAGATGCCAAACTATAAATACCTGCACGGAATAACACCGCAAAAAGTAAAGGAACTAAATATACTGTTGTTAAAAATTGGCGTAATAATCTTTTAACCAAATTTTCTTCTTCAAAATCTGTATGTACTCCATCCTCATTATTTATATAAAAGAATGTTGGCATAGTGCAAATAGCTAAAAGAACTACAAATGCAATTGCCCATCCCCAATTATCAGGAACAATCGGTAATGAAGTGTCATTGTTTCTTGTTTCTATTAAATATTTCCACCACCATGATAGACCAATTGAAAATACGGCAATAAATCCAATAATTGCTAATATGTAATTCAATGTATTTGGATTTCTTATCTTATTAAACTGCCAAACCTGAACCGACTGTGCAAATGTAAGAATAGACTCGAGGCCTCCAGCATTCAGCTCTTTCACAATCGGGAGCAATAAAATGGCGCATAATAAAAACCCAACAATAATGACGATAAAAAATGTATCGATTAATTCTTTTACACGTGGAAACATGTCTCCTGAAAATGTAGTGGCAATCCAGTCACTTGTTTTATATGATGTTGTCACATTTGTGAAAAGAACAGATATCCACATGACAATCATAATAACCGATAAAAAGGGGATGAATGAGAACCATTTCGAGAGACGGACAGTAGTATAACTGTTATTAGGATTGTAGGTGAGTATTGTATCCCAATCATTTGAAGTCATTGTGTCTTCTTTGATTTTTTGTTTATAGTCATTGGAAATAGGGAATGTGGGATTATTAGGACATTCCCCATTCACTACATACAAAAACAAATCATTAAAAGAAAATTCTCGTATAACTCCGCATTCGGCCATTTTCAAACGAACATTATAGCATACGATAATAAATATGGCAATGAATAAAGAAAGAAATGAAAAGGTTCCTAATATTGCATGAGCTGGTTGTTGAGATTTTTTACTATCTTCGTCTAACCTAGCGTTTATTGCTTCATTAATAGTTTTACTATTAGCATTTGGGTCTTTTTTCTGCAATTCTTGCGTTACTTCTTTACGTAATTGTTCATAATAAAGACTTTTTGAAATGTCGCTATCTTTATTTATAATATCAGCAGCAGTGGGTTGTTTTAGGTTTTGCTCTGCAAATATACCCCATGATACAAATATCCAAATACATAAAATACAGCATAATACTGGCAACATAAATCTATGAACATTGTATTGTTTTACTTGACCGAATAAAATGACGGTTAATACAAATGCAGCAATAAGCCATACGATACCGTGCACTAAGAACGATTTCAATCCATAATCAGATGTCTCTATTACATTTCCTGCAATTTTTTTAAATCCGGGCCACTTTTGACTTGCAGCAATAAACATAATTCCAGGTGAAAAAATGAAACCAAGTATTGCAATAAGATATATATTGAATGATGGGTTCCATACATCTTTAAATAGACCGGATGTCGTATTAGTGTTTCTCCATAAGAAATAACCAATAGCAATAAAAACCGCAATTTGAAAAAATACACCAAGGCCTAACATCCAATCTGCGCTAATATTTGCTATACTTTTTTTGTATTCATCTGTATGAAAATTATCCCCACTTGATTTACCATCTAAATCCGTTCTTATTTGATTACCACGGACAACTAACGGAATACCAACTACAATAAAGAGTATAACAAGAGGTAACAATTTACTTGGTTGAAAATCCGTTAATTTATCGACCACTTCTGTATATTTTAATCCTGAAATAACAATAAATATAAATACAAGTGACAACATAATTCCGCCAACTGTCATTAAACCAGTTGATGGGTCATAATTAGTAGCTTGCGATGAAACATTCGCACTACCAAACCCTAGTCCGAGACCAAGTCCGAAAATTATAATAGGTAGTCCAATGCGAAGAACCGTTTCAAATGTACTTGAGCCAGATAGTTTGAATTCACTATTAGGTGGAGTAGGTAAAAACGTTTTCGCCATTATATCATTTCCTTCGGTGGCTTCAGTTTTCATAGTTAAAAATGAACTCGGCTTTAAATAATGAACATATCCGACATATAAAAATGTAATTATAATTGTAATAAATATTGGCCAGTTCCCAATCATTAAATCCCATGAAATAAATCCAATCAATAGTATCACGCAAAGTATAATAATAGGAAGATAATTCGCTATTGTTTTAATATGGAATGTTTCTTCGATTGCAGATACGGCTTCTGCCGGTTGTGTGTTCATGTTTGTAATTGATTATAATGATAACAATACACCCAGTTATAATTATAATATATAATAATGTCGATATAACTACGTGGCAATTACTATACCAACGTTTCATTATGATTACAAAAATGACATCGCCGTTTTTTTTCCATGACAGTCGCGACATAAAGCAACTAAATTACTTACATGATTAGAACCACCATGTTCTAATGCTATTACATGATCAACCTCAAACCATGCAGGAAGCTGCCGCTGACAATCACCACATTTCCAACCTTGTTGTGCAGCAACATATTTCTTCTTCGTTTCACTTACACTTCTCTTACTAGACCCCTTACCTGAGTTAAGTACTCGTCTCTCCGCGGCAGAACCACCACCCACTAATGATGGTTGGACGATTGATTGAGTTCCGTTGCTTAGACCACCACCTCTCGTTTGAACATGTTGTACACCTTGCTCAAGGCCTCCTCCCACTGAAACCGGAGTTCGGTTCGTAAAATCGAAAAATGGCGTTATCATATCTGCCGTGCCTTTACTTATTGGCATATACTTAATTATATCGTTGGCATGATATAATAATTGCCTAGAGTTTTCCGGATTACGGCGTAGAAACATAAAAAGTGAAAGACCGATGAAACCAAACATCAGCATCTTAAGCCACTTTTGATTACTTTGAAACATCTTTGTAAGTTGGCCATCATAATATGTATTTGCGATAAGAATGGCGGTAATGATAAATACGATGTATTCTACTTTTATCATTGTAGCTTTAATTTTGTTAGCGTATGAGGTTATATATAGGAGCGAATAAATCGTCGGATAATTTTGTCCAACTTATTATAAAATATAGTCAAACCACTGGTTATCGATTATGATAGTAATAAGCTGCATATCCTAGCCCAGCGATTACGAGGATATATACCAATTTCTCTCGGTACTTCAATTCCTCGAGGATTTGGACAGATTTTGGTCGATAATGTAAATAGTATCTTTCTAGCGCATCATGTAAGGATATTTCATCTTTCATTAGAAGAACATTGTACCGATTGTGAATGAAATGAACCCAACGAATAAACGAGTCGCGACTATCTAAATAGGGTGTAATTGGATATTTATGCAGCATTCTATCGAACTCTGATGACATTTCTGGGTCGGGAATAAACATCGAAAAATTTTGGATGAAGTCGTAGTATTTTTTTCGAACAACATCGTTTACGTGGTCCGGGTAATTCACAGCGACTGTCATCAAAAAGAACCAGTAGTTTGGTCCCCATATTTTTGCGTCAAGCTTCATTGAATTCGCTTATAATGAAATGACATAAAAACAATAATAGAATTACGATAAGCGAATTTATAATGGAAGAGGAGGCCGGGGTTGAAATCTCAAACATTCCTCAAGTAGAACAAGATGAAATGTCAGTAAAAATAAACAACCCTAAATCTGCTTTATCTTATCTTGAAATAAGCCAATTGCGTTGTACTAATAAACAAGCGAATACTGGAGGGTGTACAATTGGTACTTATAGGGGTAAAAATGCAACGAACGTAAACAGTGGAACTGTAGTGGGTGGAATAACCGTTAACGGCCCTGTTGATACAAACAAATATTTCTGTAATAATTGCAACCGTACTAATCATGTATATAACAATTGTCGTGCGCCTATTACGAGTATTGGTGTAATTGCGTTTCGATGTGGCGAAACAGGACCAGAATTTCTTATGATACGTCGCCGCGACTCTTTCGGTTTTGTCGATTTTGTTCGTGGGAAATATTCTCTCAATGATGAAGCTTATATTCAACGTATTATAGACGAAATGACGATGACTGAAAAGGCAAACTTATTGCGTCTGACTTTTGAACAACTATGGAGACTATTATGGGGGGAATATACTCGTGGTAGTCAGTATAAAAATGAAGAACATATTTCATATGAAAAATACCGTCAAGTGATTGGCGGAATACGCACAAAGGACGGACGCATTAAAAACCTTCACCAATTTATAGACGAATCAACAACTCGATGGACAGAAACCGAGTGGGGGTTTCCGAAAGGACGTCGTAATTATAATGAAAAGGACCTTCCATGCGCGTTGAGAGAATGCCTCGAAGAAACCGGATATGATATCGGCGTTGATAATGTAATTCAGAATATTGCGCCATTCGAAGAAATATTTATGGGTTCCGATATGAAATGTTACAAGCAGAAGTATTTTCTTGCAATGGTAGATTTAGATAAGAAGCCGAAAAAAGCACACGACATCATGGAAGTTGGTCTCATGAAATGGATGACATTCGACGAGTGTATTAACACAATCAGGCCTTATAATTTAGAAAAGATTGGTATTGTTCGTAAAATCAATAACATATTATCCCGCTATCGTATATTTTAATTCATTTATAATTTCTTTTTATTTCGTGTAGTTATATAAAGGACTGTTTCATATTATAATAGAATATACAAAATATACGATAAATGTCAGACGATAAAAATGCGCCACCAGTATCTTCGTCATCATCTCCACAGCCACCTCCCACACTATCAGTTGCATCAGTCGCAGCAGCAGCCCTTGCATCGATGCCAGATAAACAACCCGATAAAAAGAAGCGTGTGTTAAAATCTAAATCGAAAGGGTCGGTAGTGGGTGTTGAAGCGGTAGCAGGAGGCGGGGAAGGAGAAATAAGAAAAGCAAATGGAATAGTCGTGACAGACCCAAAAAAGGTAATTACAACATTAAAAAAGGAACTTGAAGAAGGTCGCAAACGTTTGAAACCGGAAGAACTGAATAATCCATTTAGTAAAGACTTTAATAAATTGCTTTTAAAAAAAGAGTTGATTGAACGAGAGATGACATTACATGATATTGGGTTTCTACCTGGAGATAGTGAAGATGATGCAGAATTATTGGAAGGTACAAGGATTGCTTCTGCTGCGACAGAAGGGTTATATCCAACTTTAAACGACCCAAACTTCAATACAAAAATTGCACTTCGAAAAGAGTTCTTTGACACTAAAATGGACGTTGATAATACAAAAAATGTTGAAGAAGAAGCCGAAATCCTGTGTAATGCGCAAATCGAACTTGCACCCAATCAACAATTTGTTCGTAATTTTCTTTCCGTCGAGACGCCGTATAACAGTTTGCTATTGTATCATGGGTTAGGTACGGGTAAAACATGTTCAGCAATTAGTGTGGCAGAGGAAATGCGCGATTACATGAAACAAATGGGAATAACACAGCAGATTATTGTGATTGCATCGCCGAATGTTCAGGAGAATTTCCGGCTCCAATTGTTCGACGAACGTGAGCTTCGAGAGATTGAGCCAGGAGTATGGAATATCCGTGCATGTACTGGAAATAAGTTCATCAAAGAAATTAATCCAATGAATATGAAGGGTTTGACGCGTGATAAAATCATCAAACAAATTCGAAGACTGATTTCCTCGCATTATATGTTTTTCGGGTATAACGAATTTGCAAACTATGCGCGGACGCATGCATCGAGTATTGGTATTTCACAAGATGATGCAGTGATACAGGAGGTTCGGCGTAAAACAGGTGCGGCGGGTGCGACAGGAGGCTTGATGGCGAGAGGTGAAGGAGTGGCGGGAGCAAAAAAAGGACGCAAATCTGCAGCAGATATCGCAAAGGCAGCTGAATTGGAAACATTGGCGATTGAAACTCTTTCAGTAGCCAAGCTGCGTAAATTATTTGCAAATACTCTTATCATTATTGATGAAGTTCATAATATCCGTATTACGGATGACAACCGTGATAAACGTGTTGCGAAAATATTGTTTCAAATTGTGCAAAAGGTGAATAATGTGCGACTTTTGCTTTTATCTGGAACCCCGATGTATAATAGCTACAAGGAGATTGTATGGTTGATTAATTTGATGAATTTGAATGACCGTCGCGCGACTATTGACATTTCGGATGTATTTGACGACCGGGGTAATTTCCGCGTAGATACTGATGGACGAGAGATTGGAAAGGAATTACTTATTCGAAAAGCAACAGGTTATGTGTCATTTGTGCGCGGTGAAAATCCATACACATTTCCTTATCGGATATATCCGAGAGAACATTCACCTGAATTCTCACTTCTTGCACGCATACATGGTGATATGGGTAGTAGAGGCGCTTACCCAAGAACTCAATTGAATGGGCGGCATATTGACCAACCGATTGAACACATTGACGTATATATGACACGTGTCGGTGATATTCAAGAAGCAGCCTATCGATATATCATCAATGATATGAAAGCCATGTATATTTATAAAAAAACTGCAATGGTTCGACGTAAAAAAGCGGCCGCGGCTGCTCTTGAAGGTGAAGCAGGAGAGAAAGGCAAAGGCAAAGGCAAGGGCGTCGCCAAAGGGAAAGGGAAAGTCGCAGCAGCGGGTCCTGCTATCGAAGGTGACATTGACGAAACCACCGTAGTTGAAGCCGCTGATTTTCCATCCTTTGAAAATATGGATACAATAGGATATGCTGTCGTGCAGAAACCATTAGAAGCGCTGAACATTGTTTATCCACATCCATCACTTATTGAATATGTAAACGACCCAAATGATGAATTCGATATTGCAGCATGCATTGGAAAAGAAGGGTTGCGGCACATTATGTCGTATGAAGATGTCGGTAATCCACCGATGAGATTGAATTTCGAATATCGCCCAGAATTTATACGCTCATTTAAATTACCGGATGGTGAAACCACTACCAAAACATCACACCGAATATTCGCTCCGGATAATATTGGCCGTTATTCTGCAAAGATTAAAAATATTACTGATAAAATTATGTCTAGTGATGGTATTATTCTAGTATATAGTCAATATATTGATGGTGGCGTTGTGCCGATTGCGTTGGCGTTAGAAGAACTCGGTTTTTCGCGTTATAGTGCCGCTGGAGGTAATTCATCGTTTTTTCGTAGCAAACCTACACAAAATATTGATGCTCTAACGATGCTTCCACAGCGCCAACATCAAGCACAATATCCAAACCAACCATTTCGTCCAGCAAAGTATTCCGTTATTACAGGTGACCCGACGATTTCTCCAGATAATCTTCATGAGTTGAAGGCATTGACAAGTGAAAATAACACGTATGGAGAAAACGTGAAAGTGGTTATTATATCTGTTGCCGGAAGCGAAGGACTTGACTTCAAAAATATTCGTCAGGTCCATATATTGGAACCATGGTATAACATGAATCTACTGGAACAGATTATTGGCCGTGCTATCCGTAATTGTAGCCATAAACGTCTTCCATTCTCTCAGCGAAATGTTGAGCTTTATCTATATGGAAGTATACTTACAAATCCAGATATTGAGGCGATTGACCTTTATTTATATCGCTTATCTGAATTTAAGGCAGTGAAAATTGGTGTAGTCTCTCGCGTACTTCGAACATCTGCAGTAGATTGTCTTTTGAACGTTCAACATAATACACAAACAGCCGCACATTTAAATCAGGTAGTTCAGCAAAATCTCTCGTCACGCAAACAAATAAACTATCAAGTAGGCGCACGTCCTTATTCTGCATTATGTGATTATATGGAACGTTGTGAATATGTGTGTCGTCCAACATTTTCGAATGGACGCCCGATACAAGAACAAACTGATTTATACGGGATTGATGACGATAGTGATAGCGAAGGTGAAAGTGGAAGTGGCGGAAAGGCTGCAAGAGCACAAGATGGTCAACGCGGACGCAGTGACGTGAGACTGGATACATTTAACGAGAAGTTTATGTCGATGAATTTAGATAAAATCATACACAAAATACGAGAATTATACAAGGATGCGTTTTTTTACAAAAAGACAGGACGTAATGGAATTATCGCACATGTAAATGCTGTTCGACAATACCCTATTGCGCAGATTAACCTTGCACTTACTCAAATGGTCACTGATACAAACGAATATGTAAATGATAAATACGGGCGTCTTGGACGCATTATTAATGTTGGTGATTATTATCTATTTCAACCAATTGAACTCACCGATACACGAATTAGTATACATGAACGTAGTACACCAGTTCCTTATAAACATACCGAGATACAATATCCTCTTCCAGAAACCATAACTGAAGACTATTTAGGCATTATTCCGAAGTCTTCTGTACCGGGCGCAGGTAATATTGTACCGAATAAGAAGGTTGTAGATAATTTAACTGCAAATGCTAAGGTCGCTCTAGCTGAACCACCTATTGTATCAGAAGTTGTCGGTGTATCTGCTTCAGCTGCTGTTCCTGACAACGCTGTGAATTCAGAAACCGTTGCAGAAAATATTATAGTAACACTATCAAATCATTTCGATACATGCAATACTGTGTATGATAAGCCAACAAAGGAACAAGATGATATGTATTATTACTGTGGAAAGGTTATTCGTCAAATTTCTACAACGGAAGAATTCGGGACTTCAATTGAGGAATTGCATGAACATATTATTGCCCATTTATTAGAACATTTATCCTTTGAAGAGAGTATGACATTACTGAATTATTTGTATCACAAAAATGACGGTTCGATGAATGTCGATATCGAACAAAGCAATACTGGAAGCGATGTCGTAAGACTTCAGAGATTACCGCAATTTGAAAGAATGTTGTTAAAATATTATTCACAACAAGTAATACATCGACCATTAGTTGGACGACGAGCTGCAGCTGCTGCCGCCGCCAGTGCCACCACTTCTTCTATGAAAACTCCAGAAGATAAAGGTATGCTTTTATTTAATAAGAATTCAAAAGACTTGTTCGAACTAGTAGTTTTACGTTACGAAACACGTGAATGGTCAATTGCTGAACCTGAAGATAAACGCGACTTCGAGACCCTTTTAGCGAAAGTACAAACCGAACAAATAAGACAAATGAATATGATTGTCGGGTTTATATCGTTATTCAAAATGGAATATCTTGTATTCAAGGTGAAAGTCATGTCAAAGAAACGTGATAAAGGTGCACGGTGCGACCAGTCTGGTAAATCAGACGCAATATCAGTTATTAATACCGTATTATCTCTGAACCCAGCAACCCAAGGTGATGAGTATAAGCTTACAACTGACAATACAAAACAACGAACTCAACGTGAATTATGTGTATTCCAGGAATTTATATTGAGGATATTCGATAGGAAAGGTATCAATGGTCGCAAATGGTTTTTTACACCATGTGAAGCATTATTATGTGATATTGAAGGATTACATATATAGAAATAAAGTATGTTGCTATATTACAAGAATACGCGAATAAGGAATAATGAATAGAAACGTTACCGGAAGTGCAAATATTTCTAGGTTTGCATCATCTAGTAAGGTTGTCCAGTCTGCACCCAAATTGGGGATTTATACTACGATATTATTAACACGTAAATTAGAAATACCCTTTCGAATTATTGGTCGTAATATAAAGGATACACTAGAGCATATTCTCTCGAAAATCGTGGAAGGAAAGTGTATGGCAGAAGGATTTATCCGGCCAGGAAGTGTAAAGATACTGACATATTCAAATGGGTATATTTATGGTAAGAATGCAATATTTGATATAGTCTATGAATGCGAGTCGTGTTCGCTTGTTGAAGGTGTTGTATTTTCGTGCGTGATTAAAAACATTACTCTTGCTGGAATTCGCGCAACACTTAACGAACCTAAATCGCCGCTTACTGTATTTATTGCAAGAGACCATCATTATGACCGTGCTGATTTTACACAACTGCAAGAAGAAGAAGAAATTCGTGTAAGGGTAATTGGCCAACGATTTGAGATTGGCGATGAAACAATTTCAGTCATTGGTGAGTTGGTTTGAACATTATCTACATTATGTTTAATTATATTATATTACACATTACACTTATGACCTGTACTCTGTAATATAATATTTAACTGTGGAAAAATTTATTTCTCATATGACAGTTTCTTTATAATATTCATCATCTTTTTTTCACACACTTCAAATGATAAATTCTCTACAACATATTCTCTAGGCTTATATGTATCTAATCTTGATAAAAATAAATCAAACTTTTCTTCAAGTTCCGTTTCACTATGAAAATATTCCCCGCATCTTTGGTCCCAGTATGGAATTGTAGTCGCCGGAATATTAGGATAAGTATAATCAGCTTCTTGGTTCATTGATACAACACTCCATACAAATAAAGGAACATCGCATGATAGAGCCTCTTCCAATGCAAATCCTTGACTTTCATGTATTCCAAGCCAAATACCATATTTTGAATGTTTCAAATATTCAATGTAATCGTCTTCGCTATATTTCTGTCGATAGCTAAATATTTTAAAATTTATATTTCGTTTCTGAAGAAACCTGGTTATTACCGTAGTATCATAATTATGTCTTGATTTTATGTATAAAAATACATCAGTCTTATTAGTTCTGGATATATCATTTGAATTTTTAAACTTCTCTGTATCGACACCAAAAGGTAATGTTTCAATGTTCAAATTATTACATACCAAGTTATCTGCAACTCTGTATGTTTTCCAAGCATCTACTACCCATTGTGATGGTTGAATATAGATACTATTTACTCCTTTAATCATTTCAGTTGCCTCGACATTATTTGGTAATACTGAAAGGTGTGGGCCAAAAATGAATTTACAATCTTTATACTTTTTCACATCGATATACGTTCCTGGGCTATATATCGCGTCATAATCTTTAAGCTCTTCTTCGCGAACATCACCGATATCACTGACTGTAGTAAAATTGATGTTTTTATAATTTTGTATAGAAATCAAATTTTTTGGATGTATGCTATGATTTAAAAATAAAATTTTCATAGTACAACAATATAAATGCTATAACGTTTATTTAAATACTGTTTATATGATTTATATTTATATTTATATGATTTATCTATATACTAATTAGTTAATTTCATAATATAAATATGTCAGATATAGACTATGTATTTATTTGCATACACTGCCAAGAACCATTTGTAATTTCACATAAAGAATTCAATTGTCGTATATTGCGACATGGCGTCTATAAAGCTAATTTACAGCCAATAAATCCACATGCAAGTAAGGATGAATGTGACGCATTTGTGAAAAATGGTTTAATATTTGGATGCGGTAGGCCGTTGCAGATTGTTGATGCGATAGCGGATGGTGCAGCCGGACAATATTCCATAATTGGTTGTGATTATATTTGAATAAAAATAAAATTGATACAGATATAAATATAATCCTAGAAATCATATAGTTATCGTCATTCATAATGGCTTCGGCAATTGCGTCACCAACTATGAAACGACCGACGAAGATGATACGTCCAAGGGCTAAAAAAAGTCCTGTTCTGGGTGCCAGCGTGTCTGAAAAAATGAATGATGTAATCAACGGAAATAATGCGACTGTTTTATCAAGGCCGATTGCTCCTCCTCCATCGCATGCACCATCAACCTCACCATCGCCTTCGCCCTCACCATCGAGTTTACAAGAAAAAATATTAGAGGAAAACAGCATAATAAAACCATACTGTGACCCTGAATTATTTGTACAACGCCAAATCAAACGAACCATTACGGTTCCATTTTATAAAATCACCAAAAACACGAATGTAAAGCAGCTACTCAAGTCTGAACTGGCAAATTCTGTAGAAGGGCAGTGTTCAATCGAAGGGTATATATGCCCAAATTCGATTTCGATTTGTTCTCATTCTTGCGGGACACTGGCTGCTGCGAATATACTATTTGATGTAACGGCAAATTGTCTGATTTGTTTTCCAGATGAAAATACAAGTATTAAATGTGTGGCAAAGACGATAACGCAAGCAGGTATTCGTGCTGGTGCAAGATTTTTAGAACAAGGTCAGGTCTCTCCGATTGAGGTGTTTCTTTCTCGAGACATGCACTTATCTTCGAGAGAGTTATTCTCTCGAATTGAAGAAGGCGACATATTAACTGTAAAGATTATTGGACGCAGGTTTGTATTGCATGACACGCACATTACAATTATCGCGATGTTGATGGATGCTGAAAAAATACCAATAAATAATGTGTAATATCGACTATTTCTAAGGAAAGAGTATAAAGTATAGTTATTATGTTATGTAAATGTCTGCGTTACAATCAGGTTCTTTTTATTCTTCGAATTCAATGTGTACTGCTACGACTGCAATTGCTAGTCTCTCTGCAATGAATGAAATACAAACAATTGCACAGCATGTAGAAGCGAAAACTAATTATTTAATGTCATTAAAGGAGGGTATCGAAAATATGCCCGTGGTTCATCAGATTGAAATTTTACGCATTTTACATTCAAAGCATACTCAAATCAATGAAAACAAAAATGGTGTTTTTGTAAATATTTCGAAGTTGAACAATGAATTATTACAAGAGTTGTATGATTATATGAAATATGTTATTAATCAAGAGAAACATTTGAATGAGATTGAAGAACAGAAGCAAAGCTTGACAAAGGAGTTTTTCGAGAATAAAACGCATAAAGATAATTAGTGATATAATAATAACGGCATGATGACAGGTATAGTTCCTTGTCTCTACAATTCTTTTTCATTCACGTCTGAAAATATCTTTGGAGGTGATATTGTTTGTTACGAAATAAAGAATACACGCAATAAAGAGCCAGTTGTGTATATAGAACCACCTTCAAAAGCAGTTTTACCTGATCCATTGTTTTCGAAAAATACTAATGTTCATTACGACGACTGTGATGAAGATAATAATGAGAAATTTGACGTACCATGCAGCGACGACAGTGAAAGCGAGAATACTAGCGAAAACAGCAGTGTTTCGTCATCATCAGCATCATCATCATCGTCGTCATCAGTGCATGATGCATCAATCCAGTTTAATCGTGATACTATGAAACAATATGCGTATACAATGTCAACCGACGTCACCGACACGATTTTATGGTGTGCATATATTATGTTATACAATATAGAAAAGTTCGAAACGGTAGAAAATCACTATGTGGAATCAAATCGTTTCAAATTCGAACTTATTGAATTATTCAGACAGAACAAACCGAAATTAAAAGCCAATAAACTCAAGTTAAGTAGTGTGGAAGAAAGCCTGGTCCATAAACCATTTATTACACTGGAAACGCTTCACGCCATTGCTATTTGTAATTCCATTTCGTTATGTATTGTTCAAGACCGAAAGTTCTATGAAATAAGTAATGGAGATATCGTCGGAAGCGGCAGTCCTGGTTTATTTATCATTGAAAAAATAAAGGGAAAATTTGTATTATATATTGCACCAAAACAAAAAATATCAGAATATCTTGTTTATATACGAAAAAATTATTGGCATATGGAAAGTATATCTGCACCGATACGGCCAATGTCTGCATATAAGTTACAAGACCTTGTTGACATTTCACAAAAACTTAATTTACCAATTGTGAATGTGACACCTGGGAAGTTTGGGTCTATGCCAACTGAAAAACGCAAAACAAAACCAGAGTTATATGAGGCAATTTGCCGATGTCTATAAAATTGAAGTATATATATGAATTAATGTATAAATAATATATCCTATTCATATATATAATGCCGAGAAATCGCGGTGAAGGCTCGTTGTCTCTGTCTGCGAAGCAATCAGAGTTCTCAAATATTGTAAAACATTATTTAGAAGGTATAATTGACAAGACCGATGGTATTCCGGAATTAGAAATTCGATTTGGAACAAGAGGAAATCAGCCAACCACGAGAGACCATTTTGACGGTGTTCTTCAAAAATTGATTTCGGCGGGGTTTTCATTTACGAAAAAGAACGCGTATTCGCTGAAAATACAAAACGAGTTCATTGACCAAAAAACCGGACAAACCAAGCTCTCTCTGATACGAGCAGAAATCCATGGCATAAATCAAGTGCAGAATTACTGCAAGACGAATACACCTGATGAAAAGCACGTTCTCTTTACACAGAAGATGTATGCAAAAACTAGCGGAAGTGAAAGCGGTCAAGATGAAAGGACCGGCGGAACCGGTTCAACAATACACCCCGTTATATTTGATGATTTCAATTTCAAAGTAAGCTATGAACGCGAAAAACGTATCGCAAATACATCTACCCTTGCAAGGTCAATATTAAAAACCTGGAATGACAACAAAAAGACGTTTCGTTATATCAACCGAAGTACATTAAAGCACCCTGATTTTCCATTTCAGATTGATATGAGCGTTGTAAAGGAGTCGCATAAAGACCAAACCGGATATATTTCTGCGTCAACTTTTGAAGCGGCGAGAGTTCTTGAAAGCCCGATTCGATATGAAATCGAAATAGAAGTTATCAATGACCTCGTCGGTCCAGGAACCGCATTCAATCATCCAAAACATCTATTGGACAATTTACGTAAAATGATTAAGATTGTTATGTCGGGATTTCAGGGAACAAATTATCCGGTTTCTTTGTCTGAAATGCGCGGAGTTCAACGCAGGTATTATGAACTATTATATCCAGATGAAAAACAACATACAGACAGCGATGACGACGATGAAGATGATAGCGATAGTGAGAGAGGACGTGGCGGTGATGACAAAGATAGCGAACGGGCTCGTGAGAAAGAAAAGCAACGGCGCGAACGCGAACGAGAGTTAGGAACAGGCCGAAACGGTATTCAACTTCGCCCAAAACATTTCATTGGACCATGTTCTTATACACTTCAAATGCAAAATATCCGACCTATCGACCCAGATTCAAAAGTCCCGAACATTCGCATGAATTACTCAGTTACAGAAAAAGCGGATGGTCATCGAAAGCTTTTGTTCATTGCACCGAAAACTGGTCATGTATATCTTATCGATACAAATATGAACTTCCAATTCACTGGCGCAGTAAGCTTGAATACGAAACTACATAATACACTCATTGACGGGGAGCATATCCTTCACAACAAACACGGGGCTTTCATTAACTTATTCTTGGCATTTGACGTCTATTTCGTTCATAAAGCCGATGTTCGTTCACGAATGTTCTATCCCATAAACGACGATGAAGTTCTTTCGAATTTTAGATTGCCACTCTTAGAAACACTCGTAAAAAATCTACATCTAAAGTGTGTTTCTGGTGGAGCGGATTCATTACCGCCAATTCGTATTGAAGCCAAAAATTTTGAAATTGCGAGTTCGCTATTATACGGTAAAACCATCTTTGATTGCTGTTCTATCATTCTGCGTAAATGCGCCGAGCATCGGTTCGAATATCACACGGATGGGCTTATATTTACTCCGATTGATTTAGGTGTCGGTAGCACTGTGCGAAATGACGATACAGTGGCGGGACCATTATACAAATCTACGTGGGATTATTCATTTAAATGGAAGCCTGCGAATATGAATACCATTGATTTTCTCGTTACCACTAAAAAAGGCGACGACAAAGAAGACCTTGTCAGCAATATATTCAAAACTGGCGTGGATATGTCCCGTTGTGTTCAAATTCAACAATACAAAACGCTGACATTACGAGTTGGGTATGACGAGAGAAAGCATGGTCATTTGAACCCGTGCGTTGCAGTGATTGAGGGTACAGGTGCGACTGGTACAGATAGTGTAGAAGGAGGTGATACGTATAAGCCTGCGCCATTTTATCCAACATATCCCTACGACAATGACGCGCATATTTGCAATATCATGTTGAGACCAGATGAAGCTGGAGTTAGCCAAATGATGACGCTTGAAAACGATATCATTCAGGATGAAACGATTGTTGAATTTAGTTATGACCCAACTCAACCTGTGAATTGGCGTTGGCTACCGCTTCGTGTTCGTCACGATAAAACTTCGGAATATCGAAGTGGAGGGAAAAACTATGGAAATGCGTATCACGTTGCGAATAATAACTGGCATTCTATCCATAATCCAATAACACCCGAAATGTTGATGACTGGAGAAGAAATACCGGACGAACTTGTGAGCGATGACATTTATTATAACCATGCGGATTCTGGGAGCGGTAGTAGTGGTGGTATTGATATCGGTCGTGGAACAAAGGTTCGCACACTCACAAAAGGAATGCGTGACTTCCATAATCTATACGTAAAGCGTAAACTAATCATGAGTGTTGCACGCCCTGGTAATTCACTTATCGACCTTGCTGTTGGAAAGGGCGGCGATTTACCGAAATGGATTGCGGCAAAACTTGGATTTGTATTCGGTATTGATTATTCAAAGGATAATCTTGAACATAAATTTGATGGTGTTTGTGCCCGTTACCTCGATATAAAGAAGAAGAAGCGTAACATTCCAGATGCAATATTCATTCACGGTGATAGTAGTAAAGAAATCCAAAGTGGTCAGGCGGCAATTAGCGAGAGGTACCGACTGATTACACGAGCTATCTTCGGTGAAGGTGCAAAAGACGCGAGCATTCTAGGTCGTGGTGTTTATCCGCATTATGGTCGTGGTGCCGATGGTTTTGATATATGCTCGGTTCAGTTTGCAATCCACTACTTCTTTGAAAATATTGTCAAGGTACATACATTCCTTCAAAATGTATCTGAATGTACAAAACTCGGTGGTTATTTCATTGGAACATGTTTTGATGGCGCGCGTATATTCCAGGCATTGTCGCGACTTGAGAATGGTGGCGAATTAAGTGTTATATCTGCAGCATCAAAAACATCTTCATCGTCTGACCCGCAGAAAATGTGGTCAGTCCGCAAGAAATATCATCATACAGAGTTTGAACCTAATAGCAGTAGTATCGGATATGAAATTGAGGTCTTTCAAGATTCAATCAATAAGCTAACACGCGAATATCTTGTGAATTTTGATTATTTGACACAGCTTCTTGAGAATTACGGTTTTGACCTGGTAACGCCAGAAGAAGCGGGTACAACACTGACGATGCCTCTTCCCGACGGAACCGCTACATTTGAAACAATGTATCATCAAATGGAAATTGAATGCAAGAAAAAACAGGAAGAAACCGGTAGTGGAACCGGTGGTGATGGATGGGAAAGACGATGCCACCAAGAATATGGTTCTGCATTATACATGACAGCTGAAGAAAAGCAGGTATCATTCTATAATCGGTATTTCATTTTTCGAAAGAACCGAAAGATTAATGCGAAGCAATTGAAAAATAGTTTCTTGAGTTATGCCGGATTACAAGAAGAACAACAGCGTATGTCGTCATCGGATATGACAGACGAAGCGATGGAGCATCTTGCACTTGAAAAGATAGCTAAAGCATCGCGACCCATTGATGTTGCGTCTAAGCCGGCAATTGCTGCGAATATCGTAGAAAGACAACGCGAAAATGTAACTGCAGCAGCAGCAGTTTCAGAAATTGGAGAACCTAAGAACACTTCAGGTGCTACTACTCAGAAGAATAAACCAAAGCTGAAAAAAGTTACAACATTAAAGGCAACGGCCGCATCTGGTGAAGGAGCTGCGGCAATATCTGCGGTGCCACCGCCCCCTCCAGCTGATGAAGAACCAGAAGCGCCATCCGCTCCGATTGAACAATTGGAGAAAAAAATAAAAAAACGAACAAAGAAAGCACCAATTTCAGATGTAGATGCCGAAGCAAATACTGAAGATACTGGAGCAGCGGCGGCTAAACCCAAAGCCAAACGTCAAACCAAAAAGAAAACGGACTTATAAACATTTTACGAATGAATATAATCGACATACATGTTTAAAAAATCACCCAAGAATTGTTTTAAACCTGTATTACCATTAATAATACAAAACGGAACAAAAGGTCAGGAATGTGAAAATCATGCAGAAACACAAAAATCCACCAATGGCCCGAATATGTCATATTATAATTATTTTTTATTACCACAAATTGATGTTGTAATTGGTCCAAATGCGGATTATGTTCCACTTGAACTCAAAGTAACACAACGTAACGAAAATAATGTATATGTTTCGTCGTCGATTTATGCGCATTTATGTGACATCAAGCAACAAATTGAAAAGTATCAAGATACATGGGATAATATTAAAAAATTCACAAATCCATATGAATATATCCATTCAAATATTACTGGAAATAAAACGAATATAAGTAAATTACGTCCACTTTCACGGTCTTTTTATAAAATGATTGAAATTATGAAAAACAATAATATTATGTCACAGTATCATAACACGATTTCTCAAAAACCGGATTGCAAAATGGGGTTAAAGACGTTTCACCTTGCTGAGGGTCCTGGTGGTTTTATAGAAGCAGTTGCGTATTTGAGAGGGTTGGATTATCAACGTCACATATGCGCGAATGACGGGTTATCGAATACGTCAAACGAAGCGACATGTGATGGCGTTTCCCCAGTATCACCCATACATATTCTTAAACGTAATACTGAATTTCATGATGAATATATGAAAGAACAAGAATACTTAAAAGTGTCTCGTCGTATTTTTGATACTCAAAAAGAAACTGTACGCACGACTACAAATCCAATATATGGTAATGACCGTTACTATGGAATGACGTTAGTGAATGATGACCCGATATGTCCAGGATGGAAAAAAACGCGGGCTTTTCTTGAAAATCATCCGAATGTTATTATTGAGAATGGTGCAGATAAAACTGGTAATTTGATATCCTTAGAGAACTTTTTATATTGTGCTGAAAAATACAAAAATAAAATGGATATCGTTACCGCAGATGGAGGGTTTGATTTTTCGGTGGATTTTAATCAACAAGAAAGCATGGCGACGCAATTAATACTATGCGAGGTATTTTATGCACTTTCTATGCAAAAGCAAGGAGGTTCATTCATCCTTAAAATTTTCGACGTATTTCATAAATCAACAGTAGATATATTGTATATGCTATGTTATTATTACAATCATGTAAGCATTATGAAACCGTATACAAGTCGTATTGCGAATTCTGAAAAATATGTTGTCTGCCAAGGTTTTAAGATTTCTGACTCAAAACAGATAATAGAACAGTTTGCAACCATATTTCCTTCAATATTAAAATCGATGGAGACAAAGACCGATACGGTAATGAAGACTGACATGGAGACCGATACGGATAAGGATACTTGTACTGATATTGATGATGGACAAGATGTGTTGGCATCGTTACTTCCGTTTGAACATGATTTGTATTTTTTAAACCGAATTGAAGAGATGAATGCGATGGTAAGTTTTCAACAAATCGAGAATATCACATCTACATTATCAATCATTACAAATCATAGAAATGCAGAAAAATTGGAGCAATATAAGCGTGCGAATGTGAGTAAATGTATTTCGTGGTGCGAGAAATACGAAATACCTCATAATGCTAATCACTCATGTTTTCAATCTACCAATATTTTTCTTCACAAATCAATACAGCAACAGCAACAGCAGCAACAGCAGACAAATATGAACAGTAATCCAAGCTAGAATATGAATACAATCATGGTTCAATTACAACATAAAACGGTCTAAATATATATCAAAATGTATGGTAATATAGTAAGAATGCAAAGTACATTACAATTTATAGCAGGTCAATTAAAAAAACCGAGAGAACGATTTGAGACGATTTTAGAACCACTGCAAGCACTACTCCAAATTGGGTTTCTTGCATTTTATCCAATCGGAAGCAAACTAGCAATACATAATAACATTCTTACAGTTCAAGCGCCAGGATATACACAGAATGTGCGTAGATGGTATAATAATGACAAGAAGGAGGATGTATTTTACTTGTATAACGTATTCTCTCGATTTAATAAGTTCTATAAAACTGTTCTTGCCGGTGGAGGTGGAGAGAATGCCGCATTATTCACATTGTTGAACGAACTTGCGAAGACTGGGATTAATAATCTTATTCGGACATATAACCAAACTGACAAAATCCACATATTGCACACTCTTCAGATGTATAAGGGCATGTTGGATAATCCTGAATTGGTACGTCGACTAGCGGCAGATAAGCCAGAACATGTTACAAATACTGTCGGCGGTCTTGGAGGTGGAAGTCGTGCTGGTGGAGACGATGATAATGAAGATTTACCTTGCCAGTTTCCAAAACGAATTACTAGTTTGTCGTCGTCACCTCCCTTGCGTCCATTGAATTCTTCTGGAGCGACAACATCGTCAAACATCCCAATTGACAGTTTGGTTGATACAAATATTGATTTGATATTCATTAAAATTACGGATTTGTATTCTCAAGAGGATTACACGATTATTTATCATACGCTTATTAAAATCCAAAGTGACACACAGTATTATATGAATTACGTTGATGGTCTGAATAAAATTCTTGAACCAGTGAATATTCGCATCAAAAAATGGATTGATGACAATATTGTTTTTTAGTATTATTATTATTCAATCCATCTCCAATTTCACCCAACACGGAATATACGGCGCATTCGATAGTTCGCCTTTTATTCTACGAGAGAATTCCGGAAACGGAATTTTGAACTTGGCATCTTCGCCAGTTTTCACGAACTGATTAAGTTGTTTGTATAACTCGCGTATCGCTGGATACGAAATATTCATCTGTAGTTCAGTAAGTTTATCAATAATGGGTCGCACTTGTTCACGGCGTTGTTCAAGCGTTCGTTCCGTTTGCATTGGAACTGTATTTGCAGTTTGTGCATTTTGTTTTTTCTTTAAGTTCCGTTTCCAGTGTTTTCCTTTACCATATCGCGTATTATCAGCGGGAGTATCGGTGGTTCCAGTAGTAACATCAGTATCTGCATGTTCGGTTTCAACAGAAATTGCAGGTTTCTCAATATGAATATCGACAAGGTCCTCCGGTATTAATAACGTTTCAAGCCGTAATTTGTCTTCAAAAGACTTTGGTTCATGAAGAGGCGGTGGTGGTGTCAGCATTGGCAATAATAATGGCGACGAACTCGCATCATTCGTAATACACGAACCACTTACATCCATAGAAATTGTTGCCCCCATTTATTACAATAAGATACAATAAAGTAGATTTTTTATACCTATTTTATTGACATAAACAGATGCCTAAAATACAACGTCAAAGTCGTCATTATACATTTTATCACTTTTCTTTATTTCCACGACATCATGAAAGGTCTTGCTTCGCATAAGCGGTACATTCGTGCGTATCTTTAGGTTTAGGTGTGGGTTCGTGAGTACCTGTACTAGAATTTCACGAAAGTTGGCATATTGACGGTTCTGTATTGCATAGTACGTATAAAAATTCAGGAACGAACTTAAGCGTACATGTTCGTCGCGCGTAATATCACTTACGCCTTCATATATATCATTGTGATACTTATTCAATGCATCTTCGCATACCGCAATACCAGTGACATCCGCGAGATTTTCGGAAAGTGATAGATTTCCATCAATTATAAATCCATCCTTCCGAGAGATTTCTTCATATTGTCGTCGTATAGCAGCAATCTTGCGTTCATATGTTGCAGTATCTTCTTTGCTCCACCAGTTTTTGATTATACCTTTATAATTAAAGATCCGCGAATTCACATGAAGGGCGTGAGAGATTTCATGCCCAAATGTAAATCCAACGGATGCAAGGTCATACTCATAACCGCGCCCAAACTGTACGTTCATACTATGCATATAAGCAGTCGGGATATAGATACTATTTGTATTCGGAGTATAATATGCATTTACTATAAACGATTGATATCCTACAAGTTTCATCGTTCCCCAATTTACAACATCGAGGTCCTCTGAGGAGAGATGTTTATCATCGTTTGTCGAGAGATTATGATACTTTGCTAAGTATTCAGTTCGCTGGACGCTACGCTTTAATAAATTTCCCCACGCATCCTTGGGGTCATATTCTAAATGTAATGGGTCGGGTGCCGAGAGATTTGCATCACCAATTCGAAATTGTAATGTATTCAGCTTTTTAAGAGCGCCTTTCTTTGTATATCCAGACATCCACTCATTTCTCTCGATACGTTTTTTGTAACACTCTAAAATCGTAGTTCCAATCTCTCGAACCTTCGAAATCATTTCTTCATTCTTATATCGTTTCGTGAATTCTTCGGTCATGGTTTTCGGGAATGTATACGCGAGCCCAATAATTGGAAAGTATTCTCTCGGAAAGTGTGTTTCTTTCCCGCGAATAAGCGTGTCATTGAAATCCAAGTAAATCTCTCGCCACTTATCATGAAAACATATAAGTTGGCGGAAATACATGAAATACCAGTAACTCTTCCACTTGTCTGATGCCCATTCCTTTTTTAAAAGTGTCATGATTGTATGTAAATACCCAACCTGGCTTGCTATAAAATATGGAGGCAATGTATCGTCTTTATACCCAATCCATTTTCCCATCTCTCGCCAATCAATTCCTGTAAGACACATGGAGTCTTGTGTGAGAATACGCGTTGCACCACGGATGTTATGAACATAATGAGGTAGTTTCAGGCGTTTTTGTATATCATCATTTTCTTCCTGGCTTCCACTATCACAATCACAATGACGATGATTACTCTTTTTTAACTTCATACCAGAGAGATGGGGCGGCTTATCTCTCTGTTTCGCAGATTGATATATATTTGCATAACTATCATCAAACCGCGGGTCTAACATATTCATGCACGAGAGAATTTGACATTCAATGTCATAAACGTCCTGTGCTTTAATATTATGTGTATTCTCATAATCTTTCCCAAGACATTTGGTAAATACATCATTTATGAACCGCATAAATGCATTCGTTATACGCTTTTTGTAGTTCATATATTCTATCGTTTTTGTCTCTGGGCCGTTATCACTTGAACTCGTATCGGAAGACCTTGAATTATGGGTTGTGTTGTGCCCGCCTACTTGGGGTTGTTCCTCTTCTCGTATAACAGTCGTATTACTCGTATTTAACCTTACTCCTTTCATATTTTTTTCAATAATGGAGTCATTCAAATAAAACCGGTAATCATATAAAGATAATGACGGAGACCCGATATGTGCAGTTAATTTACCTGGTGTATAATTGTCTGGGTATATATCCCATACAACCGGAAGTGACCACTTTATCATTTCATTTTGATTGAATACTCCCAAAAATTTATAGATATTGTTTTCACTCACAAGGTCTTTATATAGCTGGCAAAACCCGGAAATATGACGAAGTATTGGCTCGGTATTTAAATCCCGAAATGATGAAATAATATTTTTCATTTGTTGAACAACTGTATTATTTGTTTTACTGTTACGTGTATATTCACGTACCATTGTAAGCGTATTTCGATACATTTCATCTTGAATTAATTTGAAATTGTCTAAAGGCCGTATGTATTTTAATTCTTTTGGTAATGTTTTCGGTACTTCATTTATCCATTTTTGGTTTGCCCATAAATAGAAGTTATTTTTTCGAAGATATTTGTCATTTTTATTACGTTGAGTGGATTGATGATGCCGATGGATATGACGATGTCGGCGATGATTACGTGTTTTCATTACACGATTATATACTATAATGCTATATATTCGTGAGAATATTCTATTTTGTTATCCATTGTTTTCATTCTATAGCTTAATTACCTTAGCACTTCAAATGCGGTCTTTTTACAGCTCGGTTATACAGATTGCAATCTGGTTTGAATATCTTGCTCTTGATGAAATATGGCGCACCAGTGTCACCATGATACCTTCCGGCATTTCCGGCTGCGACACCAAAAGCAGTCTTAAACGACGCACCATTTTTGGTAATCGTTTCTAATTTCAATCTCTCGAGACGCGTTCCAGCGCTAACTGCACCTTGGGTGCCGTACTTTGCATTATTGGGTTTATGGATTACGGTTGTTCGGCATTTGGCGCGGTCAGCAGCATCTGGATATATTCTCTCTGCATTGCCGCAATTTGTGGAATAATAAACCTGCGAACCGGTTTTTGAGTCGCTAGGATTTGCGGGTGTTCCATCCGGAAGAATATACTGATTTGGCGTTCCTGACATCTTCGAAAATGTTTGTTGTTGTTGGTACGTACGGCACCTTGCCTGAAGATAAGATGCAGTATTCGTGTGATAAGCGCGACTAACATTTGTATTTCCACTGCGAATGATGCGCTTTTTGGGATTGAATGATAGATTTTTCGTTTCATAAATACCTGTGTTTATTTGATATGAACCCGGCTGGCCCGGGACACCGATTTGTTTGTATCCTGGGTTCTGAATTATCTCATCTGGCATACATTCGCGAAGAAATGGGCGCTGAATATCCTCAATGATATAGTTTTGTTTTGATGCAACTCGAGAGTCGCAACCACAAGAGCTTCCTCTAAAAACAATACCTCCAGGACGGTCAATAAACCCGATTGTAGGACGAGACTTATTTGTAGATGACGGCATCAAGCTTTTGCGCCAGTGCTTAATTGGTCTTGCGTTGAACCGATTGCGCTTGATGATATCTTTTGTTTGGGGAAATTCGCAGCACTTTGTATCTCGGCCAAAGTCATTCGATGGATTAGCGTCACTTGATGGTCCATTTTCTGCTGGACGGGTGAAACCCGGATACACACTCCGTGTCGTCGATTGTTTGGTAGAACGAATTGCAACCTTCATCGTTCTAAAATTAAGTGGCCATGAAACAAAATTTTTGCTCATTTTATGTATTCGTATATATCAAGTATATAAGATTAATTTAGATAATGTTGGAATATATTCAGTTCTATACGAAAAATCTCTCGAACTTTACAATATTACTTCTCATCGGTGTCGTGATTGCAATATTAGATATTACGATTCGTAATGTTATCAAGGATGTGTATCTAAATGTTCGAGAGAATATGCGATTACGGCATGGAGGAGGTAGTCTAGGTACTACAGATGGACGTGAGGGCATGGAGAATAAAGAGACAAAAGGCGAAAAATCATCATCCGCAAATACTGAAACAGAGAGCGAAGAAAGTTGCCCCAAAGATTGTAATGCAGTAGAGGCCTTACGAACAAAATTAACTGGATTGATTGAAAATGCAGCTAAACTTCAAAAAGATATTCAAAAGAATAATGATACCATTAAGTATCAACATAAAGTCATTGAAAATATGCAAAAAAGTGTCCAGAAATTAATTGAAAAATCAAAATAATAATAAGAATAAAATGTAAATCGCATACGATGATATATAACACATTCATCCACTTAGATGAAACCGACCGTCATGAGATATTTAGGTCAAATGTATCGCAGTTTGTAAATGATACCGAAACACACCCTATATTAAAATATAAAGCATTTATTGCCGCATTTGTATTGATTATTTCTGGATTGATTATTTTACTACTATTTAATTATGATAAAATACTAGACCACTCATTTTGGAAGCATTTATTTGTTCCAATTTCAGAATTGAGAGATAAATATATGAATACTACGTCAGGTGACGAGGACATATTTGGTTATGATTATAAATATAACGAAACGGATGCATCGATTTTCCGAAAAGCGATTGAAGGAATGACGACAACGACAACGAAAGATGGTAAAGTCACAACCAAAAACGGTGAATTTGTTAGCGCCGACACGGAAAGTGCCGAAAAGAAAAAGAATACGCCATGCGCGACTGACTGTAGCGATTATGTCGCATTAAAAGGAAAAATAAACGACCTATCAAAATATGTTAATGCAGTGAAAGACCAAACAGACGAAATTAAACAAACATCTCAAAAAATACAGGAATTAGGAAAACAAATCGAAGACTTGAATAAATCTCTTTCACCTGGAGGACAGGTGAAAATAACAATGTAATCGTAAAGACAATAATTTAATCTAATCATTACATAGTAGTATATTCGCAGGGATATAATAAAATACCAAAATGTCGTCATTACTGGGTCCATCCTATGATTATTGGAAAAGTATTAAACAGCCATCTGAAATGGGAATGTCGCCTGGGTTTTCTCTCGGAGCACTCGCGACAAATGTAGATGGGCTTCTATCTTATGTTGAAGTGCTCATTTCAGGAACTGGAAATGCAAGTGTAACGGGAAAACCACTTGGTAATAAATTCTTTTTGAAGACCACTGGAAAGTGTAGCGAAACTACGATTGAAAAATGGAAGAAAGAGCGCGATGAAGACGAAGCATGGGAAAAGGCATACGAAGATGTTGAGAATAAATTAGGAGCGAACGAAATTAATGAGGACCAAGCAACAAAAATAAAAAATGCATTGAACGAAGAGAAAACCAAACGCGATGAACAACGCAAAGGGGAGAAGAAATTGGTTGACCGATGGATATATGTGAATAATATTCCGGATGGTTCTATTCCATTTATTGCAAGCGGAGCAGATGGGCGCACATTCAATGACCTTCGCGGTCTTATTCCAGGAGCACTCGGTAATTTAGGTGCGCTTAATCCGGTGCAGTTATTTAATGGTTTTACCGCAGGTACATATCCAGATTGTGCTAAAATTTCACTAGAAACAGTGAATAATGACAATGTTAAAAGCAGTGAGACGCATCATGTTGCGCTTATTGATATGACGCAATTAAACCCATGTACGTTTCCAGGTCGTGTTAATCCTGCATCTGGAAAACCGTGCAGAAATAGTGAAAATTTCGATGGTATGAACAAAAGTACTCATGAAAAGAACGACCACGCCGACGTAAAAGAAAAAACGACAGATATATATAATCAGCAGTATATGCTTGTATCTGAAAAAGGCGAATCTATTGGTATATATGAAATGGGAAGTTTAGCCGGTTCATCTGGTGTGGCGTATCAGACTACACATCGCAGTCCTTTGAGTTATAATATAGATATTACAAAATCTTCTGCGATGACCGACTTAACGTTTGATACATTTGAAAGAAAGAGTGATGCGACAATAAATAGACACGAACCATCTAAAAATATAAATGCAAGAGAAGTAATTGAAAAACATAATACAGGAGTGTCGTCATTTTATAAAGACCCGATTTCTAGAGTAGGTTCAGATAGTAGTGATAATAATGAGCCTCGGGTATCACTATACGACGAGTTGAAGGACCAACTTTCGACAATTCTTGAAAGACATACTACTGAAAGCACGGGAGAAGATTTATCCGATATTAGTGGTGATACATTTTCACAAGTGTATTATTATGGCATAACTGCTGTAGTTTTGTATCTTTTCTATAGATTGCTCTACAAAAAGAGAAAGTAAATTTTTATTATGACTACAAAAGATAACGTAGTGATAATAAATAAACCGAAACATATTAGACACGGATATTTTGGAATATCGTTATTTTTTATTTGAACGAAGAGTTTGATGGCGATTGCGTCGTTTATGATGGCGATGCGTTTTGTGATGTTTGGTTGCAGAATGACTATAATGTGTTCGACCTCCATTGATTACTGCTGGTACTTGGGGTGGAGGCGGTACAGAAGACGTTCCCTGTGCTGCTGAGGGTGCTTCTGCCGGTGATGCCACACCAGTGCTTGTAGTTTCGTCTGGTGTTTCATTTACAGGTATTTCAGGTACAGAAGACTGAATTTCATCACCTGGCTGAGGAACTGACCCAGAACCAGCATCAGCTGCTGCATTTTCAACTTCACTGTCGCTGTCGCTGACTTCAGAACCACTATCCGACTGAGATGTTTCACTATCAGAAGACATGGAAAGTGAACTCTGAGTGCCGGTTTCTGCTGCTTCTCCTGCTTCGCCAGATTCTGCATTTACATTAGCCTCATCATTTTCAGTTGTTTCTGGCATAATCGATGTTTCGCTAGCATTTTGCGGTGCACTAGATGATATAGTTTCTGCCTGAGATGTAGTGGATGGAGGAGGTTGAGCTGCGGCGAGAACTGGTTCTGGAACTGGTTCTGGAACTGGTTCTTCTTCTGCATCTGTACTTGCTGAACCGGCATCAAGACCAGTGCCAACAAGTGAATAACTGTTATTTTTGGCATGCTCTATCAGTGATTTTTTAAGTTGGGTTAAAGAACCTTCAGCTGCAAAAAATGCAGCAACTAATGTAGAGAATTGGCTGTTATCTTTATTCGCTTGTTCGGCCTTTTCATTTTCCATCTGGGACTTTAAATTTGCATGTTCTTGCTTAAGTTTATCATATTTATCATGCAGTTTTTTCATTTCTTGAGCAATCATTTCGAAACCATTTTCATTATCTTCTTCTTCATAATCACTTCCGCTTTCGCTTTCACTTCCGCTTTCACTTCCGCTTTCACTTTCGTTGTCACTCGTTGTCTTATTCGACGTCTCTTCTTTTGCTTTTGAACCAAAACTAAACCCAAAAAAACCAGTGTTATCATCTTTTGTTTCTTCTTTTTGTTTTGGTTCATTATTATTTGAAGTTGCAATAGGAGCCTCGACCTTCTTGTCTTCTTCATTTTTATCAGAGCCAAACCCGAATAAACCCTTGTTTTCTTCCTCTGTTTCAGGTTTCAGAGAATTGTTATCTTTAGATAATGCATCTTCTTTTTCAGAATTACCTAAACCAAGTGTTTCTTTTAATGTTTCACCAGCTTTTGTTAAAAAGCCTTTATCTTCTTCAGCAGGAGGCGCTACCGGTTTTGTACTGAGTGTGGAGTTATTTCCTGTTACTTGATTATTTTTGTTGTCACTCGATAAAAAATCAAACATAGCAGCCCCCCCCTTTTGAGTGTTTTTATTCTCTTGCTGTTGCTGTTGCTGTTGCTGTTGTTTCGCATATTGCTGTGTTATACTAGATATACTAGGCATTCTATATGTGTATGCTTCTACTATATTACTATATAATTTTGTATCATAATAAAATCATGATTTGATAATGATACAAAATAACGACGGAATGATTTAGAACTTAATTCTCTTATGAAGCTCAAGAGCAACGAGACCACCGGCAACCTGGGCCAAGATGTAAGGGAGGGCATCGGACATCGGTATCTTTCCGGCAGCAGCCATCATAACAGTCACTGCAGAGTTGAAGTGACCACCGGAAATATGGCCACCAAGCATAATTGCAATGGCCAAAGCGGCACCAATCGCAATCGCGTTACCAGTTGCGATGATGACATACAGAAAAAACACAGTTCCAAGGAACTCTACCAAATACTTATTCAACATTAATGTGCGTGTTATACAATAATTTAATAAAAAAAGTTTATCCTAAATATATCGAACCGACGTTAATAGTGATTAAACTAGCCGAAAGTGTCTTTAACTCGTATATTTTACTAAATCATTGAATTATAATAATTTAGGAACGCGCTTATTGTATTATTATCTGTGTAATACATAATAGACCTGACCATTCTATTTATACAAAATGTCATTAATTGAAAAAACATTTGAAAGTTTAAATCCTACGAACTGGTATTCTCGAATTACTAAAAGTGGAACTGCTGTGGCCGAAGATTTATCCGGTTCAGACCCAAATATTCAACTTCGACTTGTGAATGGCCAAACATCAAGCGGTGGAAGTATAACATATTCCGACTTTTTAATCAACCCCGAACTCAATTCATTTGAATTCAATACCGAAATCAATTGGACGCCAACTGCATTATCCGGTGGTGATAATTATTTAATAAAATTTGGAAGCAGTATGCCACTTACTATATTTTTTAATATGTGGAATGGTTATTCTACAGGTGAAGGCGTTTATATATTAAATTCAGCCAATACCCCCGTTGCAAAAAGTGCAAGTGCATCAGCCCCTAGAGGGCCAGGTCAAAACCAGTGGTTTCCTGTTCGTATTCTATATGATAAGAATGCTGTTAATACATGGACGGTTATCGTGAATGGAACAACGGTTTTGACATACACTGACCCCAATGTAAATACATGGCAACGTGCTGCAAGCAATACAGGAGTAGTTGTGTTAGCCTATTCAGGCGGTGGAGAAAAAATGGCACTGTCAGTTCGCCGCTTAGGTTTGACATACAAGGCGATGATGCCGGTTCTTACGATACAAACAGGAGCAATGCCGCAAAAGTTCTATCCGTCTGCTGATGACTCAACATTCTCAAGTAATCGCGCTGCTTATATGCGGACGCTTTATCCACGAATTACAGATGCAGCAACTGCCGGTCAAATCACAAAACAAAAACTTATTTATAATCGGCATGACGCATCTTCGCGTATGGAACGTCTTAAGCTTCAAGCGATTGGTAAAAGTTCATTGCGAATTAAAGAAACTGATAATCTACAGTTCAAGGCACCAAACGTCAATGATGTTCGTGATGCACTTTCTCGTACGCGTTCACAAGGATATGTTGTTCCACCTAAATTTCGCTGAATAGTTCGCATGTTTCGTGTATTTTGATATATGATAAAGGATAATTATCATATAGCATTCTAACAACTAAAATGGTATCATCGTGCTAATAGTATCTATCGTCGAATTGCGCGTATCGCCGACTGAGCTGCGTTGTTTGCCCCTCCAAATCCAGCGTCATTATAGTTACGGTTCATCGCCATCTGTTTGCGAAATCTGGTATAATCCGAACCATCGTACACAAACTTGGTATTGCAAGTAGCAGAAGGAATACCGGTGCCGTCAGTTTGAACATGAACGCCGCCAGCTAAACCGCGCCAACCTGAAGTAATACTTTGTTTTGCACTGGTAACCTGATTTGAACCACCAGAAGTATAATACTCGCGTGAAAGGTAATCACCTGCATTATTCACAATACGAAATGGCGTAGCTGCCGGCACACGACCATTATAGTTTTTGCTGGCAGCAGTACCATTCCATGCCTTTCGGAGCATAAAACGCATAGTCTCTAATTCAGAACTACCTTTCAATGTTCCATTTGAAACAGGATGAGGGGAAACACCTTTTACACCACCGCCTAAAGTAAAATTCATATTGTAATATATATTATAAGTTATAAAATATATATTCTTATCTAATGTTGAATTATTATCTTTTTATTTACGTTGTGGGAAACGGTTATCAAGAATGCGATTAACACCCCATGATGCAGCACCGCCGATAACACCACCGGCCAGTGTCTTACCTACAAATGCTGCCCCCGCAACCACTATTGGTGCGACTTTGGGGTCTACTGGAAATGAAGCAAATGATAACTCCGATGTACGTGTTTCCATTGGTAATATGAATGTTCTATAGATAATAGATAAAAAATATTTTTATATCCTGTGACTTTATCGTTATGTCGTCGCTGTCATCGCTGGGGTATATTTTCAATACGGGGATAGTAGTATTATTAGGTCATAATTCTCGGTGCAACATTCATCGTCGCCAGCTCCTGGAAAAGTAACTTGCATGCATAAGGTATTTGGACCAACGCAAAGTCCGCGCGGTTGTCGCAGGTCTTACAAAAGTGGATACTTCGTTCAGTATTATATGATGCGATAATCCCGCACTTTCGGCATACATGCACTTCATACTTATCAGAGCAATCATACATACGTCCTTTCGTGAAACGAGATGCACCGTGCCCCACCATGGCATCACGCTCCATTTCACCAAATCGTAATCCACCATCACGACTACGACCTTCCGCTGGCTGATGTGTGAAATTAACCATCGGTCCAATTGAACGACTATGTTGCTTATCGTTTACCATATGTTTCAACCTTTGATAAAATACCGGCCCGATAAAGATATCTGACTTGATTTGTTCGCCGGTCAGGCCATTGTATAATAGCTCATTACCATTCATTTCAAATCCTACTTTCAAGAGCTCTTTGCTAATATCCTTAATATCATATTCACCAAATGATGTTCCATCACCGAACAATCCTAGATTGACGAGAACCTTCCCTAGCAATGTCTCTTTCAATTGTCCGATTGTCATGCGTGAAGGAATTGCATGCGGATTGATAATAATGTCAGGGCGAATTCCTTCTTTTGTAAATGGCATGTCACGTTCTGGAATGATATTACCGATTGTACCTTTCTGTCCCATTCTACTTGACACTTTATCGCCAATAACCGGTTTGCGGAATGCGCGAACACGGACCTTACAGAAACAATATCCTTCGCCATTACTATCAATATAACTCTTATCGACGTAACACTCTTCAGATGTATGATACACGCGACTGATGTCTTCATACTTCACGATTTTGGTCGGGTCATTTCGATTGTCTTTGATTGGAATAACTTTACCCATGATGATATCGCGGTTTTCGATAAATGTATTCGCCGACATGACTCCACGTTGATTGAGTTTGTCGTAATTCCCGAACTTCATTCCTTTCGTCTTCGATGCATCCGGGTGGCAACGGATTTCCTCATCTCCATTGATTTTCTTGTCTTCATCCTTCTCTGTATGATAAATCGTGGCGGAGAACATTCCGCGATCAATCGCACCTTGATTTACGAGAACCGAGTCTTCTTGGTTATATCCGGTATAAGACATAATGGCAACGATAAGCGGTGCGCCAGACGGGATTTCAGCAAGTTGTATCATTTGCATCAAACGAGTATCCACAAGAGGTCGATGCGGATAAGTTAGAACATAAGCAGTCTTGTCCATGCGGCGTTGGTAGTTTGTCACGTAGATGCCGATAGCTTGCTTACCCATGGCACATTGATAAGTATTTCTGGGCGCCTGATTATGCTCAGGAAACGGAATACATGACGCCAAAACTCCGAAAATCGTACTCGGGTGTATCTCACAGTGTGAATACTTGTAAATATACGGATTGGTAATATCAGTTTCGTTTCGGTATAAATGATGTGGGCGCATTGCAATCATACTGAAGGCTTGCTCGTCTGGGTCGATATACTCTATAACACCATGTGCATCGGCGGTGGTGGCGGGAGTTATGCCAGAAGAGCACATATGTGTGAGCAAGTCATCCCAACCTATCTCATTTGCAGCAACCCGCTCGATGATATCACGTGTAATATGCAGCTCGTTTGTTTCTTGATTGACGATCAAGAGTGGGCGCATCATCCTTCCTGCATCATTACATATCCGAATTTCGGCATTTGGATAATCAAACACCACCGACGTATAAATGTTGATAATACCGCGCCATTTCTTCAACTTGAATTCCCGATACAATCGCATCGGGTCGCGTGTAATTCCGACCCAAGTTCCATTGACGAATACTTTCACCTGTCGGTATGTATCACGAGGTTTCAGTGTTTCTAGTCGTTCGATATACTCGTCAATATATGTGTGCAATGACGCAGGGTTACTGTGAATAGTCACGTGACTAAGATAACTGATATTCTTGACAACACCGATACTTCCACCTTCTGGAGTTTCGGCGGGGCAAAGAAACCCCCATGACGTATTGTGTAGCTTGCGTGGTGGAACCAGCTTGCCACTTTTATCAATCGGTGTATTCAAACGACGCAGATGGCTCAAACTAGATGAATAAGTCAGACGGTTTAACACTTGGGCTACGCCGACTTTGTTGCTGGTCATACTCTTAATACCGAAATCACCCGTTGATAATGCACGCTTCAGTCCGTTCTCAATTGTCGTGGATTTGATGATTTTGTACATATTTGTATCGTTGATAATACTCAGATAGTCTTCAGTAGAACGCCATGAACCTGTATTGATTTCACGAACTACTTGCTTGGACATGTCCTTGACAAGTTTGTTGAAATAATTCCGAAATAGGTTATTAAGAAGTGCACCGGTGAGATCCACGCGTTTGTTCAGATATGAGTCGCGGTCATCCTGCTTGTTGATTTCAAAGAATGCGCAAAGTAATTTATTTGCCATATGACCAAGGAAGAATATCCGTTGTTGGTCCGTATTGCAGTGCGGGAAGAGGTCATTATGCAGGACTTCGTGTGCAAATTCACGCTTCTTCATTGCCCCGCTTTCTTTGTCCATATTGATAGGTGTAAATATAACTTGTGATGTAAAATAACGAACTGCATCTTCTTGTGTCATAATTCCATTGGCGTCAATAATCGACGCTTGAAGTGCTTCCAAGAGTTTTGCACTGATTTTAACCGCGTCGCCAGTGCTGTCATCCGTTCCTGTATCGGCATTTCCGATATTATATACAATGTACTCGCAAATCTCCTGGTCAGACAATACACCAAGTGCGCGAAACACGATGAATAACGGAACAGGCTGCTTCATTCTTGGAATTTGAATGACGAGTGGATGTCCAAATCCGTTTTGTTTTGCAACCACCATCATGTTGATTTGTTTTGGTGAAATGCACTTTGTATCGGGTATCGACTTGATTTCCGCGACATATCGCCATTTGTTGTTGTTCTTTGAAACATTGTAGCACAACACTTTATTTTCCGCTGCTCGTTCTTGGCCGAGGACTGTTTTTTCACTTCCATTGATGATGAAATAACCTCCAGCATCATAAGGGCACTCACCAGTAACATTATGGTCGAGATGCTTGTGTTGTGTCAATACGCAAATGCACGATTTTAACATAATTGGCATTTTTCCGATTTGAATTTTGGGGAAAACCTTGTGATGAATAGTCACTTGCTCACCGCTCCCGCCATTTGCACTCGAAACGCCGCCATCAGTAGAGCGCACAATATACTTGACATTCATGTCCACTGTCATCATCGATGCATATGTGAAATTTCGCAGGCGTGCTTCTTGTGGGAACAGAATTTTGGTTGCGCCAGTATTCTCGTGTATCTGAGGCCGAGATAAGTACAAATTCGTGAAATTGACTTCGACCTCTAAACGATATTTGTGGGTAGTTTTATCGTAGTCTTGGTCAGAAGAAATCTTCACTGGGTTGAACATATCAACAGTTCGTTTCAATTGCACATTCACCATGTCATTGTACGACTCGATTTGATGACGGACAAGCTGTTCAAGATGTTTTCCTTTGAAATACGAACCAATAATTGTCCATGGTTCTTCGATATAGCTGCCAATTTGGCTGCGAACTTTGTTGTGAAGAGTTGATGGTGAATCGGGGTTAGTGTTGACACTACTTTCGTCGTGTGGCTGAAAATGGTTGTTGTCGTAATTGTTGGCATAACGCGGATTTAATTCTTCGTATTTGGGCGGTTGTTCATTGTCATGACTGTGAGAATCATTATTGTTATTGATTGTATTGTGCGTTTCCTCATCTGGTTCGGCGGCGACGGCTATCTTTCCTACTTCTGCTGTAGCGGATGACTTTGGCTTTCGAATAAGTTTTGGCATGTTGAATAACAATAATGTTAAGTTTGACCCTGATTGATATATATCCGGGTAAGCTATATTGTATTTTCAATTTATTTTTATGTTGTTTTCAAATGATATTCTCCGTATTTCGCGAAACCTAAACAGATATAAACCGTTCTTTGTTATTTCTATTACCCGAAAGGTAGCGTATCATCATAACATCACGATACCTTATTCAATGTCATTCAATAATTTCAACTGTAACAGTAACAACAACAATAACAGTAACAATAACAATGGACGAAAATATAATAAACGAAAACGTCGGTGGTATTATCCAGTGGACCCGTCAAAACAGGATGGCGTGAATACTGAAATAAATAGTCAAAATACAAATAAAAAAATGAAACACTCGGGCACGCCCTTTGGTGCAAATTCTAATGACATACGCCAAGAATTATTGAAACAATATGAAAAGGACAGAAATGAAAATATAAAACAAGTGGCAAAAATGGAACAACAGTTGCATGATTATTTTCATAAAACAAAAACACCGTATTCATATATCGATGACAATGGTATTTATAGTTTTACGCCTGACCCGTCAGCTAAAAATCCGGTGCCTAATACAGACAAAAATGTATCTAGTTCTGCTAACGGGTCTATACCTGAACAACAAAGCGCGAACCCTTTTATGAACATGACGTTTAATCCGTTTGTTCCATCGACGTCGACATCATTGTTGTCAAGTGTGAATACATTACCTACATTACCCACCTTATGGACGTCTATTTTTCCAATTAAGATTGTGGATACTTCTGCAATGTCGACCCAGACTAATACTCATGATGTCTCAGCTACTCCTTCTAATGGTCCAGCGTCATCACCTACTGCACCTGTTATGCAAACCATAGAAATATGTGAAAAAATAGAACATATTAATGACCTTATTGCTCTTTGTGACAAATATCCGCTAGCGGACGATAAGAAATATAACATCAATATGACGGCAATACATGCAATACGGGAACCATTGACTGATTTGTCTAATATGGTCGGTATGGATACAATCAAACGTACGATGGTTGACCAAATTTTGTATTACCTACAAGAATTACATATTCCTGAACCAAAAAAGGCTGACCAACAAAATACAAATAATGATGGATGTACGAACAATAATACTACATCATCGACTAACCCAGAACCGGTAAAGCCGATGTTTAATCCATTTGCCTCGCCATTTCCGGCACCGTTCCCGGCATTTCAGTCGTCATGTGCTTCTGCTTCCACTGCATTACCGTTCAACATCAAAAAAAATCCTTGGTCGAATGGCGGCGGCGGCGGCGACGATTTCGCATTACCCACCAAGGGTGATTTCATGCATACTGTGATATATGGTCCACCCGGGTCTGGTAAAACGGAAGTCGCAAAAATCATTGGCCGTATTTTTAGTAACCTTGGTATCTTAAATAAGAAAATCTTTAAAAAAGTTAGTCGGAATGACCTTGTTGCGGGATATTTAGGACAAACTGCAATTAAAACAAAGGATATGATTAAGGCATCGCTTGGTGGTGTATTATTTATTGATGAGGCATATTCTCTTGGAAACTCTGAAAAACGTGACAGTTTTGCGAAAGAGTGTATTGACACATTATGCGAAGCACTTAGTGAACATAAACATAACTGGATGGTCATTATTGCAGGTTACGAAAAAGAGCTGAATGACTGTTTTTTTAGTTTGAATGAGGGTTTGAACTCACGATTCACATGGCGATTTAAACTTGACCCATACAAGCCTTCTGAATTGAAGTTAATCTATGAAAAACAAGTTCATGATTATGGATGGAAAATAATGGAAAATGACCAAAAGACGGATATTATTCCCGAGGAATGGTTTGCATCACGAATGGATTATTTTACAACCTATGGCAGAGACATGGAAACTTTATTCACGAAAACAAAAATTGCACACAGTCGTCGTGTATTTTGTCTTCCGAATTCTGAGAAGAAAGTGATAACATTCGCAGATTTAGAAAATGGTTTCAAATTATTTACGGAAAATCCGGAAGTGAATGAAAGAAAGGAACGAGGAGGCGGCGGACCTTATATGAAGACGTTATATTTATAAATATATACTCGTAGTATCTTATAAGTTATATATAAGATACTTCATTGTAATTCGAAGAATGAGTGAAAAAAAAAGTATTACTATCGACACTAAGATGTTGTTAGGTGGAAGCAACAGTATGAATAAATCAAAAAGAAAGTCCAGCAAGACTAGTGGTAGCGGTGAACGAAAAATACGACCAAATTCAATCGTACAACCAAGTACACTTAAAAAAACTCTTCTAGAGAGAATTAAACAACATCAGAGAACAAGAGAACGCTCGAGAGACCAGCGACACAATAATGATGATAACGACCATGAACATAACCGCGAAAATGATAAAACATCATCATTATCAAATAATACGTCTTCTAATCCGGCGGAAACATCAAATGATAATTTTACACAGTCTATCGATTTTCTACGTAAATTAGCGTTGAAGCGACGTCAGCAGATGACACAAAAACGAGCACACTCTGATACCGGGTCATTCGGTAGTAGTAATAGTAGTAGTAGCAGTAGTATAGGCGGTCTTCCAGAAGCTAAAACACCCGAAGCTAAAATGTTAAATCAGGTAGCACAGACATTGCAACACGGTGAAATATTAACAAATACGGGATTATTAGGTTTGCCAGTAGTAAATACAATTGTCCAGCCGCATTTAAATTCTCTATCGTCCGCCGGTTCTACAATAACCGACGCTGTTAATCATGTTGCACCAATGATATCACTTGGCCCAATGCCAATGCCAGTATCTGTTCCCGCAGCTACAACCTATAGTAATGCGCCTATGTCTTTTACAACTTCTAATTTTGATACCGTTTCGCCGTCTATTCCCACATCTCCTATTTCTGAACCGCCGAAACTTACACAATTAGCCGAAATGTATAACAATACAATCGCGGCAGCGAGTGAAGTACCGGTTTCTACCGAAACAAAAGAAGATGCCCCTTTACATATTCCTACCAAACCAGAAGACTATCTTCCTTCTATTTTTATAAAAGAAGAACCACCTCATGGATGTCTGAAAAATGGTAAGAAACCGACATTTCGTGAATGGGCTACGAATATTTTGAAAAAACCGGTTGACACCGTAAAAAATATGATTGGCGGTGAAACAGTAACAAATGATCATGAAATGAGTAATGCGCAAATTGGAGGCAGCGGCGAAGGCCAAGAGATACAGCGAACACAAGAACTTAATTCATTGTCCAACAGTGTAAGTAATATTAACCCAGAACAAGTTGCAGGAATGCGCGTAAAAATCCGCAAGACACATAAAAAACGATTTCGTATCGGAAAACACGATGATGTTGTCGGTGTGTTATTAAAAAATAAACAGACACAGCGGCATATCCAGAGCCAGCATCTTACATTGAAACAAAAAACAATTGGTGAAATAAGGAAATATCTATATGACCATCATTTGCTGAAAATCGGGTCGAATGCTCCACCAGACGTATTACGACGCATGTATGAAGATGCTATTTTAACAGGAGATGTTAAAAATACAAACAAAGATGTATTATTACACAATTTTATGTCAGGTGGAGGCGACCACGAATAAATTTATTCGCTAACAGTGTGTGCATATATAGACAATATTTTCTGGCGTCATGTGGTCATTGGTGCTATTTGATGGAAATAACAGGTCTTCTAATGTACGTCCGTGAATATGAAACTTACGCGCCTTCTTTAAAAGAATAGGAATATCCCTACTCTGACCCTTTTGAATAAGGTCGTCGTAAATATATTGAATAACATATTCTACAAGATACTCTTCCAAACGAATAAATAATGGGTCACTTCGACCAATGTCACCAATTTCGCATGTATTTGAATTTACTCTCTGGTCATCGTGACGGCGATTTATATTGCGGTCATTCGGATTATAATAATCATCAATACGAATAGGAATATTAAATTTATAATTCCAGAATGTATCACATGAAATACGCACATCAAGTGTTATCATATTCATTTTGTTATTACGTAATGTATGCATTGAAATGTATCGAGATATTATCAATAATTATTCGTAACATTTTGTTTTTAAGTCATCTACATAATCAATTTACACAAAATAACATAAACCCAAAATTGTATAAGGTATAGTGTTACGAAAATATCTAATGAATATTTGCATTCGTAAAGCCGGAAGTAGAAACGAATGGTCTTCGTCTGTATCGCATGTAACCCCAGCAATTCGAGAGGCTTATGCAGAATATAAAGAGAGGCATAATTATTATCGAGAGACACCATTCCTTACGAGAGAATATATTGTGTATCGTCCAGATAACGACCCATATTTGCCAACATATATTGCACGTATAGAGCATATTCCTGCACTTAATGACGGAACCGGTATCGGTGATGGGATAGGTGTAGGTCTAAGAAATAATCTAGCAAATAATATCAATATAACCCGAGAGATACATGACGCTTTGGAAACTCAAGGGAAATCAATCCCGATTATGGATATGTACGATGTGTCCGTTTTCATTGTAGATAATCCAGCGATGGGGAGGGCGAATTGGTTGTCGGCCCGTTCGTATCAAGCATGGGCGTACCGAGATTTCATATATGACAGAAATAGAGCGATTAAGAAGTCGTATATGTCCCGCGGAACAATCCCGTATGCATATGAAAATAATGACCGTATTCTACAAAACCAAATAGTAACTATCGATGTTGCAGATATATCACCAAATATTGTATTCAATATATCTCGTAATGAAAACAATAGCGTATATTACGAGAAAAATGACGAATTTCGAACACGAGTTCGAATATGTGATAACGAATATGCGCGTACAGGTTATCTGGGGTTTTATACCCGTCTTACGATGGACCCCGGAATTGTGGTTATTCCTCCCCCGCCAGGTGCAGGTCCGACTGTATATTATAATCATTTATACGGTGCAGCGAATGTTGGACTTCTCTCAACATCGCACCTTCCCGACCCAGAAGAGACTGACAATGAAGAACATCAATGTATATTCTGTTTCAAATATCGTATTAATGCCAGGTTTTCACCATGCGAGCACAAGGTATGTTGTGCAGGATGTTATTCCAAGCTGGTGAAAAATGAATGTCCTGTTTGTCGAGCAGCCATTACTCGGGTGATGAATGTATAATAAAGATATAACATGAGAGATATAAAGAGAGAACGTTCGAGAGATCGCGCACATTCTATTCAAATTCATTAATAAGACAAAGACAACGTTGAAATATTGTAATGGCGCTTATTAAAGAATATTTTACATTAACCGATAAATATACCGCAGAATATGGACCGAATACGGTTGTCTTGCTTCAAGTGGGTGCGTTCTTTGAAGTGTATGGACAAGTTGTAACCCCGTCATCTTCTGAAACCGGTATAACTTGCACAGGAAGTCGTATTGATGACTTCTGCTCGATTTGCGAGCTTGCGAAAGCAAATAAAACTGCTGGATTTGTTATGGCCGGGTTTCGTGACTATGGATTAGATAAGTATTTGAAGAAATTACAGGATGCTGGCTATACTGCAGTGGTATATGTTCAAGATGGGATGAAAAATCCGCCAACACGTATATTACAAGGTATTTATTCACCAGGTACATTTTTTTCGACGGATATCGCACATGGAAACAATGGGCCAGCATTGTCAAATAATATCGCATGCATTTGGATTGAGAAAATCTCTCGAGCAACAAGTTTGCAAAGTCGTGGAACTGGTGGCGGCGGCGGAGGAACATTAATTATGGGAATGACTACCATTGATATTTATACAGGCCGCGCAACGATATTCGAAACAGAGAATAAAGATACACACAACCCGACAACGTATGATGAAATCGAGAGATTTATATCGTCGTATATACCGTCGGAGGTAATATTGATATCAAATCTCTCGACGAGAGAAGTTGAAGATGTCATTCATTATACAAACATCCAAGCAAAGATTATTCATCGCGTTTCAACGGCGGAAGGTAATCCCAGTGCGTCATCATCATCAACGAAAGCTGAGAAATGTACGAAACAAATCTATCAAATGGAAGTATTACACACGTTTTATCCTGACGGACGTGCAAAATCTCTCGAGCAATCATTTATGAATTATGAGATTGCCACACAATCACTGGTTTATCTCCTGAACTTCATCTACGAACATAATCCAAGTTTAGTTTCTAAAATCCAAGAGCCTATTTTCGAGAACATGTCCGAGAGATTAATTCTTGCAAATCATTCGCTACGTCAATTGAACATCATTGATGATGGAAATGTTGCTGCTGGTAATGGTGGCAATAACGGCATGAACTCGCGGTTTAGTTCAGTATTATCATTATTAAACCATACTGTGACGCCAATGGGGTCTCGCGCATATAAATACGCTATCTTGCATCCGACATTTAACGAAGAACAGTTAGAGAAAGATTACAATATTACAGAATACATGCTATCTCTCGACGACACGCATATGAATAAATCTATATTATACGATACAATACGAGAGAAACTCGGTCTTATGAAAGACGTTGAAAAATTACATCGACACATTATTTTACGCAAGATTATTCCGTATCACGCATATTGTTTATTCTATAATCTTCAGCGAATTCGCGATTTGTATTTCGTATGTTCGAGAGATGAAAAGTTGTCCGATTATCTCTCCGAGAGATGGAATATAAGGAATGATATCATTGGCAAATGCACGACTATCATGGATATGTTCGAGAAGACATTGAATATTGAATTGTGCAGCGATATTACCGATACATCATTTGATACCAATATTATACAATACGGAATATCCGTAGAGTTGGATAAGATGACAGATGAGTATCGATATACGCAGAAATCTCTCGACGAGGTCCAACGGGTATTGAATGAATTGATACAAGAAGGAGAGAGACCAACCAGTGGTGCTGGAGGAGGATGTGGCGGAAATGAACCAGATTATGTCAAAGTGCATGAAACCGATAAAATGGGAATTTCACTTCAGGCAACCAAACGACGTACAAAAATACTAGAAGACCGTATTAAAAAACTACCAGCAACTAGCAAGGTCATTACTATTGTATTGGATAAAGAGAAAAATCGTACGTTTATGTTTGATACAACGGGGATTACATGCCCTGCGGCATCCGGAAGTAATAATACAATACATAGTCAGCAAATCTATGAACTATGTGCAGCTGTTGTCTCGCTTCGCTTGAAAATATCAGATATGGTATCTCTCTTGTATTATCAATTTGTTGGGTCATTGCATGAATATTACCATGATTTCGAAAATATGATTACATTTGTGTCAGCAATCGACATGATACAAAATAGGTGCTATGTTGCGCGCAAATATAAATATTGTAAGCCAATGATTGACAGAACGTTTTCGAGTAATAATAATGCATCATTTGTTTGTGCAAAAGAGCTTCGGCATTGTCTTATCGAGAGAATTAATGAAGACGAATGTTATGTCACCAATGATATTACGCTTAGTTCTGATGGTATGCTATTATACGGGACAAATGCGGTTGGGAAAACTAGTCTTATTCGTGCAATCGGTGTTGCAGTTATTATGGCTCAAGCCGGGTTTTACGTTCCAGCGTCATCATTTGTATATCGCCCTTATCGTGCAATTATGACACGTATACTAGGTAATGATAATTTATTCAAAGGGCTTTCTACTTTTGTCGTAGAAATGTCCGAACTTCGTGTTATTTTGCGAATGGCGGATTGCAACACGCTTGTATTAGGAGACGAGTTATGCTCTGGGACCGAAATGGATTCTGCAATCAGCATCTTCGTAGCGGGTCTTCAGCATCTTTATCGCACGGGCGCATCATTTATATTTGCAACACATCTTCATGAAATCGCCGGGTATTCAGAAATCCGAGAGATGTCGCAGCGTCTTCGCCTTGCACATATGCGCGTTTTCTACGACAAGGCGCGCGATACTCTTGTATATGATAGGAAGCTCCAAGAAGGTGCAGGTGAAAGTATGTATGGGTTGGAAGTATGTAAATCACTTCATCTTCCGGATGACTTTCTGGAAAATGCCAATACAATTCGCATGAAATACCGCGGGGTAAGCACAAAAACGCCAATTTCGAGTATTTTACACGATTCTACCCCATCAAGGTACAATGCAGCAAAACTTCGGAGATTATGTGAAATATGCGAAAAGGCACGTGGAACAGAAGTTCACCACTTACAACATCAAGAGAGTGCAGATGCAGATAATTTCATTGGACATTTTCATAAAAATCATCCGGCCAACCTGGCGTCGATTTGCGAAGACTGCCACCGAGAGATACATTCGACTGGTGTTGAACATGTGAAAGTGAAAACGAGCAAAGGGACACGAATTATACCCAAAGCGCCATCCGATAAATTAAAAACCGGATTGTAATCACCTTATTATCTATCCATATTGTAATTGGAAAGTGAAACCATGGACAAATTTTCGGATATATTAACTACAATTAAAGATAATGGCACGTCAGGTGCAACCCGTATCGGCGATTTTTTATCGTCATCCGCAAATAGTGGGGTAACCTCATTCAAAACTACAAGTTTAGGCGAGTCGTTTTTCAAAAATATTGGCGCGATTATGATTGTTGTGTTTATTTTATTAGGCGGAATACTGTATATTGATTTAGCAAGTGAAGCAAAAAATCCTACTGGTATCGGGTCTACGACACCTGTATCATCTGCTGTTCCCGCTACGGTTGAAAAGAAATTATTTATTGAACCAAATACGTCTATTTCACGAGTAATTCCGAATGATGTCGCCTGGTCGGCCCCCCTTATAAGTATGCGGAATGAACTTAAAGAAGCATTTGGTACGCCCTATACCGAAACTCAATTAGATAAAATTCATACAACATGCAGCGATTCGTTTTGTGTTATGCATAACAAATCACCGGAAGAATTAGAGCGTGCATGTAATTCGATTACTACAAAACAGATGTGCGGAACAAAATGCTGCTGTGGATGGACAAAATACATTGGATTTGAAGGTGATAATGACCCTACGGTTATATTGAATACATCACAAGCAAATATTGCCGACCCCAGCGGTAAATCGACTGAAGCAACAATACCCGGTAAATGTGTGGCGGGGAATTCGGCTAGACCATTTGACATAAAAGATGCGAATAATCAAGAGAAGGATATCGCATATTATTATTATTTAGGACAGTGTGTTGGTGGGAGAGGTTGCATGAAAGAAGGAAAAGTGCGTTCGTAAATTTCAAGCGTACGAACACGTGATTAGCATAAATTCTGACTATATTGTATAATAGATGGCAAAGACGAACGTAAAGAAAGTTAAGACAAGACGTAAAAAAACCCAAAAGGGTGGTTATGTTATTCATAATATAGATAATCAATCACGGTCACGGTTGCGGTCGCGGTCGCGTACATCATCAGCATCAAGAAACCGAAATAAAGATTATAAACCTTAAAAATTGATATATAAAAACAATATGTTATCATATATCAATACATCACACACCATTCAACAATGATTATTCCAGTCAAATGCTTTACTTGCGGCAAGGTCCTCGCCGACAAATACCGATATTATTTAGCGGAAGTGCGTAAAATAAAGCTTTCTCGCGATTTAGATGTTGATAAGGTAATTTACTTGACCGCAGAATATATTGACAAAACACCCGAAGGTGAAGTGATGGATGCACTTGGACTTACTAAAATGTGTTGCCGCAGACACATGCTTACACATGTGGATATTATCTAATAATACGAATTGAAATACAACACAGAGGGACTGTAACATGAAACATTTTTTTAATATTCCAACTTATTATTATTTTCTATTTATAATACAATAATAAGTACTATGGTAACAAGTAAAAATCATCACAGACGTACTAAACATACACGCCGTATCGCTACAAAAAAACGACGCAACAATAATAAGAAGAAAAGTAAGAGGTCACATCAATGGCATCAGAAAGGATGTCAGTCTGGTGGCGGAAGTATGATGGGAGGTGTTGCTTGGGCCCCAAGTGACCTTAATCATCAAACCACCGGAAATGTTGAACCGTATGCTGCAAATGGTAATCATTATGCGTTGAATAATGAAATACTTGCGAGACCACAAAACAGCAATCATCTCGTTGAAAAAGGGTTGTTCGGCGGTGGGTCTAAGCGCAAATACAGTCGTCGGCAAAAATATGGTAAAAAAAACAATCATCGAAAGTTTATCGGTGAACAACGCGGTGGTATGGCACGACTTTTTCCAGAACTGATTAATTCCGCAATAGGTAATACTATAGATATACCGAAAAATATTTCAACAGCATTACAAGGTCCATCTACCGGTTTTGTTACATCGAACGCGACTGACCAACCCATTGGTAACCCACTACAAATATAATAAGAGTTGACATTTTTAGCATATTATTGTATATAAAATCTATGCATTTTATATATAATAAATAAAATGGACGGGGTTATTAATAAAATACAATCACTATGCACACCTGCATTTATTTTTTTCATCCTTTCAGTACTTTCATTATTTATCATGCTCTTTGATAACATTCAAAATACCCACCATTATTGTTTCGGTAATGTAAGCTGCAATGTTGCAAATACATCCACTATATTTATTATAGAAATCCTATTCATCGTATTCTGGACATGGTTTTTAAATTTTATTTGCGCACGCGGCTACGTTAGTGTTTCGTGGTTCATTCTACTATTTCCTTATATTTTATTGTTCGGTTTGTTATTGTTTGGTGCATCCGAAATTCGTAACACAAACAGAATAAATGAATCTAGTGTGGCAATTGTTGTTGGACCGAATAATGATGCCTTTGAAGGAATGTCATTTCGTTTTTAGCAAATAAAATAATGAATATCTTATCATCATATTCGTTGCGAAAGCCGACATAAATACTATTTATTATGAATTTGTAAGTATATAATAGTAACAATATATACATACTATGGACTCTGACCCAGAATTGCCTTGGAAGGTCATCCAGCGTTTATTTGAAGATGACCCTCAAATGATGGTTCGTCATCATATTGATTCGTATAATGATTTCTTTGGGAAAGGTATTTTCAAGATATTTCGTGAGAGAAATCCCATTATTCTTCAAAAAGAACAAGACCCAGACACACAGGAGTTTAATCTTCGCTGTGAATTATATTTAGGTGGAAAGAATGGAGACAAAGTATATTTCGGCAAACCGATTATTTATGACGATGACCGAGAGCATTATATGTTCCCAAACGAAGCAAGATTACGCAATATGACGTATGGAACGACTATACATTATGATGTTGATGTTGTATTTAAGATTGCGGTTCCAAATACGGAGAGCAGTGGAACTCACATCGAAGTCACAACTGCAACTCTTGAGAGAATTCTCCTCGGGCGGTTCCCCATCATGGTGCAATCCAATCACTGTATATTACACGGTTTGGAACCAAAGGCGCGTTTTTATATGGGCGAATGTAAGAATGATTACGGCGGGTATTTTATTATTGACGGCAAGGAAAAAACGATTATCTCACAGGAGAAATTTGCGGATAATATGCTTTATATCCGAGAGAATAATGAAGACAACGTCTATACACATGCTGCGGATATTCGAACGGTTAGCGAGGATGCATCGAAACCAGAACGCACCTTGTCCGTCCGAATTGTTGCCCCCACTACGCTTCTCACAAATAAACAAATTGTTGTAAATATCCCCAATGTGCGTTCGCCGGTTCCACTGTTTATTGTTATGCGTGCTCTCGGCGTTCTCTCTGACCGCGATATTCTCGAATTCTGTCTTCTTGACCTCGACGAAAACGCCGAACTACTCGACCATTTTATTCCATCCATTCATGATGCCAACAAAATATTCACACAAGAAGGCGCGATTAAATTCATTGCCACTCTCACCAAATCCAAGACAATTCCACAAGTTCATGATATTTTGATGAATTACTTCCTGCCACAGGTGGGTGAGACGAATTACATCCAGAAGGCATATTTTCTCGGAAATATGGTGTATAAGTTGCTTCGAGTTTCTCTCAAAATCGACGCACCAACGGATCGCGATAGTTTCAAATTCAAGCGAATCGAATTAAGTGGAACACTCATCTATGACTTATTCAAGGAATATTACGCACTTCAACAACAACACATTCGCCTTGCAATGGACCGTGAATATTTCAAAGACCCGAAAAAGTACGAGAAGAATTTCGTTGGTCTTATCCAAATGAATTATCAAGAATTCTTCCGTGAACGTATCGTAGAGAACGGCTTCAAGAAGGCATTCAAAGGAAATTGGGGTGCAACTGACCATACAAAACGAATTGGAGTTATCCAAGACCTAAATCGACTTTCATACAATTCATTTCTCTCGCATTTGCGTAAAATTAACCTTCCGATGGATAGCAGCGCGAAGATTGTTAAACCGCGTATGCTTCATGGGTCGCAATGGGGTATGATTGACCCAGTAGATTCACCAGATGGTGCAAATATTGGTTTTCATAAACATCTTGCATTCGGAACAAGGATAACGAACCAGTGTTCTGCATATCCGATGATGCAGTGGCTTCGTGAAGTTATTAAAATGTATCTCCTTGAAGAATGCACGCGAATGTTTCTTCATTATACGACAAAAGTCTTCGTGAATGGAACATGGGTAGGCGCAGTAACACGACCCGAAGAAACAATGAGACTTATTCGACTTCATCGACGTAATGCGCTTATTCCGATTTATGTCAGTTGCCGATGGGATATTAAAAGCAATGAAATTCATATATTCACCGACGCTGGTCGTTTATGTCGGCCGATTTTCTATATTGATGAAGATACTGGTCGCCCAAGTTATGATAAAGATGCAATTCTGGAAATGATACGTGAAGGCAAGGCATCGTGGGAGCAAATGACAACCGGATTTACTTCAAAATCGGACCCAACGTTTCAGGCATCACATTGCAATTATTATACAATTGACGAATTGTATGGTCATGCGCATGATACATCGGCGTTGTCTGCCAAACAGAAAGTCAGTGAAGATGTCGCGCGTGTAAATACAATCGAAGATTTTCGACGACTGAAATCAACCCAAGCAATTATTGAGTATATTGATACATCTGAAACGGAGTCCACGTTGATTTCAATGAGCCATAAGTTCGAGAGGCCATTGTCCGTAGAAGGAAAAGACCGTGATAGCGGAAACGATGATAGTGAAGAAAGCGAAAGTGATGATGAAGCCGATAAAAAGAGCCCGCGGCACCACAAACGTCGAAGCAGCAGTAGCAAACGTCGTAATCGTCTCCATCGCGCAACTGTCTTATCCAGCGATGGAAAACAATATACTCATGTTGAAATTCACCCGTCGCTACTCATGGGCGTTATGGGAAATCAAATCTGCTTTCCAGAAAATAATCCAGTTGCACGTAATGTCTTCGGTTGTGGTCAAGCAAAACAAGCCGCGTCTCTCTATCACAGCAATTATCAGGTTCGTATCGATAAAATGGGCGTTGTTATAAACAATGGTGAAGTTCCTATCGTTAAAAGTCGTTATCTTGACTTGATAAACCATGAAGAACATCCATGTGGATTTAATGCAGTCGTTGCGATTATGTCATTTAATGGATACAATGTTGAAGACTCGATATTGTTTAATGAAGCAAGCATCAAACGCGGTATGTTTCGGATTACATATTATAATATGTATGAAGCACGCGAAGAAAGTAGTAGCGTTCGGGGTGCACAGCGTGATACTCGATTTGCAAATATCCAGAAGGAAGGTGCCATCGGTATTAAACCAGGATATGATTACAGTTATCTTGATGACAATGGTCTTATTCGCGAAAATACTGAAATGGACGATAAGAAAGTTGTTATTGGCATGGGGTCAGTAAGTATAAATAATGATGGCGGACAAATGCGCGATGTTTCCACGATGCCAAAGAAGGGACAACTCGGGTTTGTTGATAAAGTATTCATCACTGAAGGCGAAACTGGATTTCGAATTGGAAAAGTTCGCATTCGCGAAGAACGTTTTCCATCCATCGGCGATAAATTCTGCTCTCGTTGTGGTCAAAAGGGTACATGTGGATTGATTATTCCTGAGAAAGATATGCCTTTTACGAAAGACGGTATTCGACCTGACATTATTATTAATCCTCATGCAATTCCAACGCGTATGACAATCGGACAACTTATCGAGTCGCTTATGGGGAAAGCGTGTGTTCTTCATGGTGGGTTCGGTAATTGCACAGCATATACCAATAACGGCACGAAACATCAGTCGTTTGGAAGTGTTTTGACGGAATACGGATTTCACTCATCTGGAACAGAAGTGTTATACAATGGAATGACAGGTGAAGAAATCAAAAGCGATATTTACATTGGACCGACGTATTATATGCGTCTCAAACAAATGGTCAAGGACAAAATCAATTACCGTTCACAGGGACCCAGAACCCAACTTACACGTCAAACCGTTCAAGGACGCGCAAATGATGGTGGTCTTCGCGTGGGTGAAATGGAACGCGATGGTATCTTAGGACATGGTGCTGCCCATTTTCTGAACGAATCGCTAATGGTTCGCGGTGATGAATATCATATGGCAGTTTGTAATAAATCTGGTATGATTGCGATTTACAATCCTACACAAAATCTTTTCATGAGCCCGATGGTAGATGGACCAATACAATATTCTGGCAGTTTGACAGACGCCGCATCGGGTGGTTCAGGCGCGGGTGCGAGTGTTATTCATATGACCAAATTCGGCCGTTCATTCAGTATTGTTCGTATTCCTTACTGTCTGAAACTTCTCATGCAAGAGTTGCTTGTAATGAATGTACAGATGCGCATTATCACTGAAGATAATATCGACCAACTTCCAAGTATGTCGTACTCCAAGAACGTATATAAGGTTCTTAAAGATGGTAAAGGCTCTATGGGTGTAGATGACATTATCGAGAGAAATAGATTGGCAGCTGGCCTGAAACCACGCAATACAGCAGAAGTTGCGCGAAAAGATGTATTATCGTCAAGTGTAACTGGAAAGCAGGAATTTGGTCGCGATGAAGATGAAGAAGAGGCGGCTATTGGTAGTCGCGTATATTTACCAAGCCGCAGCGAAGAAGAAGACGCGCGTATAACGATGTCATCAAATCAACTAAGAGCGACTGCAAATGCAAGCGAAATGTTTGACCCAGATGAACGCATTCAAGAGATTATGCCAGACCTGGATTTTGACACTAAACAAAGCATACGTAATTTAGGTTGGCGGTTTGCACTAAAAGATGATGTTCTACGACAATTACAAGGTAGTAGCAAAGGCGCTGGAAATGGAAAATTCCCAAGAATAACCGCAAGTGATGTTAATTCAGAAGACCTTGTTCTTGAGTCCATTATTTTAGACAAAAATGGCGAGCCTACTGAGAGATGGACAATTAGCGGACGGCAATGGATTGGTGACTACCCAACACGTTATCCGGATGGTTGGTTATCTGAAATGCTTATTTATCCTGACGATACACCGATTTCACCGAGCGATATGGTTGAAGAATTACGTAATATTCGCAAACCATTGAATTGGGTTACAGCTATTATTTCTCTTATGGATAAGTACTTTCGGCGAAAGGCGAAAAATCGCCCCGTTGAATCAGAAAATGTCGCCTTATCAGAAAACGAACGAAGTATTGCAGAGAATGAGCGAGAGACGACCAGAGTTTCAGGCGAGATTGAACGTGCAAAGCGTGAAGGAAACGTCGCGGAAGAGGAACGTCTGAAGGTTCAACTGGAACGTTTGGCGGACGAACGCACAGAATTAAATTCGATACGCCGAGAGATGGAGCGGGAATATGTACCTGTGAGCCCTAAATATACAAGCTCGATGCCTACACCTCCTGGGTCTGCTGATGAAGAAGCTGACCAAGTGCGCAGTGCGGTTGCTTCGTTCAATGCAAAGATGCTTGATAAATACGGAGACAATGATGAGAATATACCAGAGGGTGATGATGTGTATTCGCCACGAACTCCATCGTCGCCAGCTTATTCGTCTATATTTGAACAAGATGGCGGTAGAAGGAGACAACAACAGAGAGGCGGTGGTGGCAGAAACAAATACATTCCACAAATACCAATATCGGTTCTTGATAACTACTTAAATTCGAAGTATGGCGTATCATCAAAAAATATGTCATCTCATATGTCTGATACCGCAAATCAATCTAGTTCCGGAATTATGACCGGAGGAATGGCTGGCGGACTGCCAACTATGAATATACCAGTCGTGGCTACCATGCCAATGGCAGGAATGATGCCGATACAACAACAATCCGGAGGAAGTCAATCACAACAATCCAGTTCAGGATTAGCTACAGGAATGTCTGGTCAGCAGCAGCAGCAGCAACAACAAGCATCCGGACAAACCGGAGGAGGAACCAACGGGGGCGCCAGTGGCGAACCAAACGCGCAAGGGGTTAAAACATTTTCGATTAAAATATAAAATTGAATAATAAAGATTTGTCATTATTATATAGTAAGTCTATTCATTTCATTATGTCTCACATCAGCAGCGGAACCGTTTCATCTTTATTCAAATCCAGGAATATTCTACTTCAATTGCTTGCCCGTCAAGGAATGGATGTATCGAATTACACCGATTACGGTGTGGCTGAAGTTCAAACGATGTATGCAAACAATCAGTTGGACATGCTTCTTACAACCGAGAAAGATGTTCATCCATCTAGGAAGGTATATGTTAAGTATTATTTAGCCAAAACACTTCGTCGAGAGAACATCAATCACATGATTGACGACCTGTACTATCTTGAACAGGTGCTTCAACCGACGGATACTTTGATTATTGTCATGAAACAAGAAGTGAATGACACAGTGATTAGTATTCTTAACGAGATTTGGGAAAAGGACCGGATTTTCATCGTCATTCATTCTCTCGACCGTCTGCAATTCAATCTCCTGGAGCATCAATATGTTCCTGAACACGTGGTTTTGACGGAAGCGGAACACGAAGAGGTACTTAAGAAATACAATATCACGGATACAAAACAAATGCCAAGCATCTCTCGCTACGACCCGGTCGCTCTTGCGATTGGATTGCGTCCAGGACAAATCTGTAAAATTACGCGTTCGAGTAAGACATCCGTGACAACGCAGTTTTACAGGTATTGCATCGCAAGTTAATCTAGTAAGTGAAATCAACCGAAGAGAATAAGAACGAATTATATTTTTTATCTCGGTATTATAACTGTTATATTACCGAAAACTAATATAGAAATGGCATGTTCAAATACTGATAATAATTTTAGACTTCAGTCGGGCGGCGAACAAGAAATATCTGCATCAAATAATTCAGAATTATTAAATGTATGTACTGCAACAAGAATTCTTGACCGATTACATAAAGATTTTACAGAACAGTATGTGACTAGTGCAACAACCGGTAAAACACCTATTGCAGATACGCATAAAAATAATCCGACGTTTTATTTGAGAAAACAGCCGACGTTGGCGACATTTAACAATGAAACCGCTGGTGGGTCAATTGACCGTTTTTATAAATATTTTACAGAAAACAAACCAGATGACCAAATTTATAGGTCAGCAATTCATGCAATTATGACTGGGAATTATAATCCCAGCATCAATCAACAGCAGTATCTCTCAGGTTCTACACCAGAACAAGCCGATTTTTCATCTCCGAACGATTTTAAAGGTATTTATGGATTAATTAATGTAAATAAAATTTTGGAAACCAACATAAATAATAAAATTAAAGGTTTATCTACAACATCAGACGGTTCAAATTTGGTAAATTATGAACAACATTATGAACAACGTCAAGGTATCAAGACGACATTAGAAGAAATCGCACGCAGAGAGAATGAGATATACCGTGAGAAATTTTTCAATATTATTTTAATCATTGTTGGAATTTTTATAGTAGCATCACAACTCGTAAAAAGATATTTTTCATTTGGTAATGGCGGTGCTAGTGGCTCGGGTGGTGGAGGTGTCTTTGGTAATTTATTTACGGGATTTGGATTAGGAGCAAGTAGTGGCTTATTTAGTCGTTTTGGAGGTATTGGATTAGGGCGTAGTGGTCGTTCACGAATAACAGGTATATTTTCGAATAGTCCTTACTCATTATCAAATAGGTAATAATTACAACAAATGATACGTATGTTATAATATTTATTATATATAACATACTGTAATGGATTTTAAAGACGAAAGAAATGGGCAAATATTATTTCCCAACGCTACACCTCAGTCACTCGATAATTTTGACAAACCTCAAAAAAGTATCAATGAAGGTATGGCGCTTACAAATGATGACGACTTAAACAAAGCAATGTCGTCACTTATGGCCGAATATGCAAAAGATAATAATGCGAAAAATAAAACCAAAATACAGGAAGGGATGCTTACAGGTACAACGCTAAATTTAAACCTACTTCAGGGTGACCTTATGAATTATGGCCGTTATGACTTGAATAAAAACCCAATTCAACCATTCACTGACCGTCTTCAAGAAACATTATCAATGTCCGATGTGGTTTCATATAAAGAAGGATTAACCAATGATGACCCTAAACCCACAAACACTATTTCGGTAAGTACTTCCGGAACAACCAGTGCAGGAAAAAGTCAGAAATTACTGGATCTTGAGAAGAAATTAAGCGAACTTACAACGGATTATACTACGCAATACAGGTTATACACTGAAGACCTACTGACCCGGTCTAGATTTTTACAGACGAATAGCCAGTACCTTAATAAATTGGTCCGCGACATGTCATATACCGGAAGCGATGCATCTGCCGCTTTTTATTACGTTAATCCTTTCGGCTACACGCATCGTTATAAAGATTTATCGGCAGTGCTTTTGTATGATGATAAAACATGTCCAGCGATTGGGCGCAACACCGAACTTCCAAGCGACGACAAATCAAACCCATTTAAGATAACTCCATCATCATTTGTGGATATTAGTAACAACAGTGCAGGTGGCGGATTTAGCAAGTTTTCTGATTTAGCGAGTTATGATATGGTTGGTTATACCCCATGCATTACAACTAGAAATGTAAAATTACCAGGGGCTTCGTCATATGAAGATACCTACGCGTGGATTGACGTTGAAGGTAAAAAACACGTCTATGAAAAAGGCGTTTGGCCAGATAAACGTCATTCATCATGCTTTACATCAGTTGTTGGTGAACCAATCACACTCACTGCTAATCAATACAATTCTATACCCACAGCAGAAGACGCGCCTATGAAAGAAAATAGTGAATGTTTTCGCGCTAGTGTATCGCCTACTATAAATTCCAAGTTGGCAGATATTAAGAAAAAAATAGACGAGACTGTTGCCGAAATAAAGAAAGAAAATCAGAATATATTGAATAATGCTGCGAACACAACCATTATACAGCGAGAGAAGACATTCGCAGAGAAATGGGCATCACTTGATGACGAGATTTTAGCTCAAATTAAGAAACTATTAGGTGATTATTATTACCCGGCCATCTATGTATTTTGGTGTTTTATCATACTGGTAGCGGTTCTTATGATTTTTAAATTTGCTTTCTTATTTGTATCTCCTGGCGGTAGTGGAGATAATGGTAATTCGATTGATGGCAACAGCAGTGGAGGGGGCGTATCGTTACTTGGTATTGTAGTTATGGTGCTTATCGTTATCTTTGCAGTGTATTACTACTTTTCATATACATACAATTTAGATGTAGAAATAACACGAAATGACAAAGATACTGTATATACAATGGTATAATATTCTGTGTTATATGTATCTGTTATAATAACAACAAATATAAATTATAATAATGGGTGATTATTCGAGATTTCTTGCCAAGATGGCAGAGCTGAAAGCGATTGAAGGAGAATATGACCAATTGTCAAGGACTATCGCACCCGCCGCATCAACTACGCCAAATGATAAATACACAATAGCTACAGATAAAAATGCAATTTCGAATACGAAACCCCCATTAGTGATTAAGCCGGGTGAAGATTATGGAGAGTATTGGAAGTATATCGGAGAGATTAAAACACCTGATACTACTTCTAATGCGATATCAATTAATTCTCAACAATGTTGGAATATGGCTGCGAACGACCCTCGTCTTTTTCAGAAAGTAGCCTACACTGGTGTTGCAACAACAAATCCTGGAGCACCCAAATGGGATAACCTTTGTTACGGGCTTGTTCCAACCGCGCCTACTAATGTTTCGAGTTATTCATCTGACGGACCTGGTTATACCTTCATGGTAGGAAACGGTGATGGTTCGAATACCGGTGGCGTTAATAAAACGAATGGAATTTATACAAAGTTAGGAATAAAAACAACATCCAGCGCTACACCTTCAGATATTAACGCAAATGTCGCAAAGGCAGATAGATTATACGACCTTCAATTACGCGTAAATTCTCTTTCACAGGAGATTGTTGCAGAGTCTGATGCCGGTATTAATAATGATTTAAATAAATTAGTTGCATCAGCTGCCGGTTCAAGCGAATTAATCAGTAAAATCAATCAGTATATGAATGGAAGCGTTGCAGGTATTGATGCATCGAATAATATCATAAATAAACGTAAGGAAATGAATAGCGTTTATGCCGAAATCAACGAACAAACCACACTTCGTGCAAGAAAATACAAATTCATATTCTATATTGTACTTGCGATAACTATTATTATTGGATATTGGTCATATAGTTCAAAACTACCGTTATTAGAACAAATTGATATTATTAAAAATTATTTAGGTTGGGGGTGGTGGACAAATTGGTGGATTTTTACTATTGTCGTACTTGTATTTATTATTTCATCATTTGGATGGGATATGAAAGGTAATATATTGATGGTAATTCGTTATATATCAGACCCAGAGTTCTGGACCGGTCAATTATGGTGGGTTGGTGTTACATTTTTAATGTTAATCATTATTTTCTTCTATGCATCTTTCAAGTCATTTTTTGCAGAATTTGAAGGGGGCATCAAGAACGCGGAGAACAATATTTTTGGTAGTGACAATTAAACTAACTATAAAAATATTCGCAGGTATATATAGTATTATAAATATCATTATTACTATATGTTTTATCAAAATTCAAATGATTTAGTAAAACAGACAAGTGTCAAATCAGGGCATCTGCAAAATTCAAAAGAAACACAAGACCTATTGAATTCACAATCTATATTCAAAGATAATGACAATTATCATAAAGAGGCCGATGAAAATAGAGACAGAAATAATTCATCCTTGAATATCGGGGTCCAATTTCAACAAATGATACAGGGTTTAATGAATGGATTTTCGACAAAAGAAGGTATGAACGGCGCTGGAGCTGGAAACGCTATACCCGCAAATCCATCTACTGGCATAGGTGGCAACGGTAAAATAAACCAAAGTGAATTCATAAAAAGTCAAGCAGAAGAAGATAAAAAATACACCCAACAAGAGTTGAACCATATTAAAAAGGTGAATGATATTGTAAAATTAATCGAAAAGGATGATAAGAATCGACGCCAGAATTGGGTGGAAGTTACAGATACTACCGGTGTTACCAAATATGGTTATATTACCAAAGATGGAGTTTTTCAAATATGGCATGTTCCGGCTTCACCATCTGCCAATCCTGCAAATTGGCTTCAAACAGATAAAATGAAACAAAATAGTGGAGTAATTGGTTGCCCGGCATCAACCGGTTCTATACAAAAAATCAAAATATCCGAGAAATGGGATAATATCAAACCATTTGATTTAGTTTATGCCGATACAGATAGTGGACGAAAAAACCCATTATTTATGTTGATAAATGACTCTGTTCGCGACCCGAAAAATACAGTAAGTGGAAAGGGTTTGTTTTCATGTGGAAACGAAAGAGGAAATGTATATGTTAGCCAACGCCCATCAGCGGATTTTCAGTTTGACGTTTCTGATGCAGATACAATAAAAATGGGTTGTTATGTCCTCGGCGATAATATCACTGATAGCGATTTAACCAATCGTGGATTTAAATTCCAAGATGACCTTAGTGAAGCGTCTATTTCACAGTGCAAACGTCGTGCTGAGGATTTAGGCAGCTCATATTTCCTGGTATCTTCACCGGATAAGGACAAGCCAAATAATCGTGGTGGATGTTGGATTTACACTGGTTCAGGCAAACCGAACATAAATGGCATATTAACCATCGATGAAAAAGGCACCAAATGCCACGCCATGTCAAACCCCGAGGCAGATGAAGACGGATTTTTAAAGTCATATACAACTTCCAGTTTAAAGAGATTATATGGTAAAGATACGAAGGTTCAAGTTCCACTTAATCCACCTAATCCAGAATGCGACCATACTACAAGAAGCCGATGTGTTCTTCCAGGATATCAACATGTCGGAGACGGAACATGTTATCCAAGGAATTGGAATGGTTGGTGGGCTTATGGTGGATTGTATCGATACAGTAAGCAAGAACTAAAAGGATGGTTGAATGCACTACATAATCGAAATGCTGACGGATTGGAACGTAATGCTGTGAGCGAATACATCGAAAAATGTAAAGGAACCGAAGGGTATGAATTTTTAGACGATAATCCGCAATCACGAACTAAAATCGAACGGTCAGTTGCACTCTATTCACTTAAAAAGGGCGGGCCAACCGGTGTAGATGAAGTCGGGCGAAATGGACGCGGGTATGTTGGACGTATCGCTTATATCGACCATAATGGTGAGAGACACGATTATCCGGAATCGGCACTTTCATATATGGCGCCTTCTAAAAATGATAAGGGAGAAACCCAACCTGCTACATATCTGAATTTAGGTGGATATGATACACGTTCTGCTGAAAGCTCATATAGTCTTAAAGAAATTACACCAGGAAGTTTCAGTGAAGCGAGCAACCTTCTTTATAAGGCAAGCCGTGATGGGTGGTCACAATCCACGTTTCATCAACGATGTGATAATAAAGGACCTACATATACTCGTGCAATTATAAGGGATGGGCGTGTGCTAGGAGCGTATACATCTTTAAGTTGGTCGTCTAGTGTTCAAAACTACCAGAATGATACCACTGCATTTCTCTATGATGGAACAACGAAATTTCCTTCAACGAATGGTATCTGGGGGTCAGGTGTTTATGCTACTTATAATAATTCCGGCTATTATCCAACATTTGGCGGTGGTCATGATTTTTATATTTGGGGGCAAAATATGTATAATAATGCTTACACGTTCACTACAAGTGATGGTCGGGCACCCTTCGGTAGAAATCGATATACATATCAACAATATGATCTGAGAGACCTTGAAGTATATTCAGTTGATGCTAATACTTTTCCACAAACATTAGAATTCGCACGTAGATTACGAACAATGCCAGTTGGTGAAAGTATTCCTGCATCATTCGAAAAATGTCGCGGAATGTGCGACGCCGACGAGAAATGCGGCGGTTTCGTTTATACAAAAGGCTCTGTCGGAACAGATGGTAAATGTGAACTGAAAGACCGCACTAAAATGTATCCCGTTGGTTTGCGTATAGCCGACCCAACAAAACAACTTATGTTGAAAGTCCCCACTATTAATGGAACTATAAGTGATAGTGCATGTAAAGTAAATAACGGAGAATACCGTATGATTGACAGCGCACAGTATTCACATTATCCAGATACAGGTGCAATGACATCTAGTACTAAATGCGATATCGATAATATTGTTCCAAAGGATGGCTCATTAAAGGCGAGCGATTTGACATCTATGTATGGTGCGGTTGATAAAATATTCGATGAAACGGAAGAAAAAACTACCGAATATCGCGACCAAACTGCAATTCAATCACCGGTTGTTCCAGTAAGTGAAGGTTTCGTACCAGGAGATGCCAGAAAACAGAATACTGCAACATTTTATACCGACATAAGCAATAATTATGGACAGGCAATGATGGGTGTCCAGGATAATTTAAAGAAAATCGCCAATGCGGAATATCAGCGCGAACGTTTACTTGCAATCACGGAAGAAAGCAACAAAAATCTCATATCCGAATCATACAAGTTTATTCTTTGGAGTATTTTAGCGATATTAACAGTCTTGGCTCTTTTAAAATTAAAAGAAATGTTCGGCCAAGACGATATTGAACCTGATAATGGTGGCGGTACTAACGGTGGCGGACTTTTAGCGACAATATTAGGATGGTTTAGTATAGGAAGTATCAAAACAGACGATATTCCAGATAGAACTCAGGATGTAAAGATGGCATTTTCTTCCGCTGGTGAACAAATGAAAGAAGCTGGAACTAATCTGGCGACTGGTATTACCGAAGGTGCTGATAATTTAGTTAATTCTGCAAATGAAGCTGCTGCTGGAGCTATTCAAAACGCGAATACAATGGTAGATAAAGCGAAGGAAGCAGCATCAGACGCAATTGATAAAATTGGAACTGCAGCAACGTCGATAACCTCGACATCATCATCATCAACTCCAGCCATTCCACCCGCTCCAACCGCCACCGCCACCACTGGAGGCAAATCACGCGTTATTAAGAAGTCGCATCATGGAAAGAAATAATAGAATAATGAAATAATAATATAATTAGTATTTATGGATTGTAACTACTCATTATAAATATGGTATATCAATTAAGTGAAAAAAATCAAATTCTTGTTGCTTTGTTTGCGATTGTAGTTTTATGTGCAGGAAAGTTATTCAAAGATTACTTATTTCGCCAGGGATATATTGAAGGTTTGCAAGTTACAACAGAAAGAAGCACTCAATTGAGGCGGAAACATGTTAATAATACAGGCATGAGCGCAGCGGCTGTCACTACAGCTACCACAAATAACACGGTTAGCGCATCTTTAGATTTTTTAGTAACATTAGGTGTAGATATGGTAAAAAGTACTAGTACTAGTGTTTCAAATGTATTAGTAGTTACTTGTCCCGCTGATGTTGCGACTGTAGTAACGTTACCTTCTACTTTAAGTTCTTCTAATGTCTCCGCAACTGTTACTGGTGCAACGTTTGCCGCCCCTTCGATATCTGGGAGAGTTGTAACATTCGCTCTCTCTGCAGATGGTACTATTAGGTCCGGGTCGGTTATTAAAATTACAATTTCGGGTATTTCTATTATTCCTTCTGTAAATAGTTCTGCTACTCCTCCATCAGACAATACTGATATTAATTTTACATTAGCTCTAAAAGTAAGCAGTGGAGGCGCCGATAAAGAACCATCTGTTACTAGAACTGTAAGAATATTACCAGCATTAGGAGGAACTTCAAGCGATTATGTATCCCCAACTGCTGCAACTAGTGTCGAAATTCAAGACGCAATAAATGGAATTAACGCGCGTTTGGATGATACTGGCAGCACCGGCCCTTCGAGAGATGAAAGAGAATACTTATTAAAGGCGCGTTCTGCACTTGTTACATTATTAGCATCAACGTACGGAACAGTGAAAGAAGCAGGCCAAGTCTTTGATTCTGATGCATTATACGAAGCTCAACGAACCGCAATCGATTTTATTAAGAATGAAAAGGAACGTGCTAAAAATAACGCTGACGCTCTTAAGCAAGACAATACAAATAAACGTCGCATGGCACAGATAAATACGTATTATACACGCAACTATGAAGCGAATACTGAAGTGATGAAGAACATTATTTTCGTGTCTATCGCTATTATTGTACTCGCCGTATTACGCAATAAAGAACTTATACCTTCATCAATTGCAACTTTAGGCGTTATTTTTGTTCTTACATTAGGCGGTATCGTTATCGGAAAACAAGTTATTGATATTATGTGGCGGGATGACCACGATTTCGATAAATATAACTGGGCATTTAATGAGGATGAAGTGAACAGAAAACAACTTGTACAACAGAATGCTGACCCGTCGAATTTATCCGAAATGGGAATGGGAATGGCGCCATGCTATGGACCAGGATGTTGCGATGTTGGAACTACCTGGGATAATTCTGCAAAGAAATGTATTCCAGGTGTGGGAAGAATATATGATAGTTCTGCTAAATGGACGTCCGCTGCCAACGGCACTGTAACAATTTCATTCAAGAGTAAGAGTGCGTTGTCAAGTAGCGCCACCGCCGATAAAGTTTATATTACATTGCCTGATGGATTATTTACTACAATGAGTACGACGACCGCTCCTAGTGGGTTTTCATGGACTAATCCAAGTGTGACCGCGCCAATTGAATTGACTGTAACTACATCGATTGCTGCCGATACTGCAATTACTATCGCTCTAACTGGTTTAACTATTTCTACCAGTCAATATAGTATATCCAAAACTCTTAAGGTGAAAACATCGAAAGACATAAGTGAAGTTCCAATTGAAATAACAGATATTCCGTCAACAATTAAATAATATATTGAGATGATGTAATTATAATCTAACAAATATAGTAGTTATATTATAATAATGGGTATCGATTTTAATGATGCTGAAGGTATTGAACCTGAACTTCTAGAACAAGCAAAGAATGGTGAGGCCGCAATGAAAAATGCAGTATCAACAGATGAGGAGACATTAAAAATTTCTGGAGGGGGAGGCAATCTACCATTCGACGAAGTTCTAGAACAATCACAAAATAATCTAACAAAGGTGAAACAGATTATATCGCAAGGTGGATTTACCGGCCCAGAAAAAGATAAATATGAACTAAGCCTGCATCATGCGGAATGGGTTCATTCACGTAATATTGAAAAGAAGTGTGATAATGAAGTAAGAGAAAAAGGTGTGAAATATACGGCTTTAGTGAATGGAAAAGCGCAAACCCACGAAATTAGTAAGGCGCATAATGACTGGAAAACGATGCGAAACACGTGCAAGAACAGTGTTTCAGATTTACTGAATAAAGCAACTCAATATATCGAAACTGACAGGCGTGTTCGTGCAAATAAACAAGCAGAAAATGAAATATATCCATCATTTTCATCAAATAAGGAGAAGTTTCAGGTAGTTCGTAGTGACAACAATAACCTCGATGTCGAAGGATTTATAGGAACCAATCCGATAAAAGAAGGGTTTGATTATTATAACGGTTCTCAATATGAAGACTCTAATCGTAATGTTCCCAATACTACTCCAGTTGTCCGAAAATTCAATGAGCGCCTTCCGTTATACAGCCAAAAAAATGATATAGGATTTAGTGATAAGACCACAATTCTTCCATGGAACGAGTATTACACTGATTGTTCCAAACAAGACGAAAGCGGGCGTTCGCAATTATGTGATATTGCAAATCGCAGAAAGAACCAATATATAATGACCATCAACCAATTATTTGATAAATCGGATGAACTATTGAATAGTTATTATGCGTTATCCAAAATCGGAACGGGTAATCAAGATAATGCAAAAATAAATGAAATTTTAATGAAAAATTCAAATATAAAATCAATTGTTGATACGCAAAAGAAAAATATCTCGTTGTATAAGCAAAACGCATTATACGACTATGATGAATATAACAGTCTTTCATTTTACGAGGATTTGGTTGTATTTATTTATTATGCTTTATTCGCAATGTTTGTTTTCATGTCTTTGCGCGACTTCTTTTCGTCAAGTAGTGCATATGATACGCGCAACATTATAATATTAATATTGCTCGGTATATATCCAAAATTCATATTACAGGTTATTTTGTGGGTATTAAATAGTCTTACCAAAATAGTAGAGTTGTTGGGTCTTAAAAATGTGAGATTTTGGACCTAATAAAAATTATTTATATATTTCATCGTAAATAATATATAAATTATTTAATCATTGTCTGTGGCACTGTCGCCATTGTTTTCTTCTTCAAGTGCTTCAATGTCATCATCGTAAATAATGCGACACTTGCGCCATCCTTTGGATGTAAGTTTTCCAAACTTCTTCGTCATATAGTCGTATAGCTCATTCGCCTTCGGAATATTCTTACCGTGCTGCACCACATACCATTTCTTAAACTCTTCATATACTTCCATTTTCTTGATATATGTGTCTTCATCTGCAACACGTATCTTGTCGCGCATAAACTCTGAGAGATAATCCTGTGTATTACGATACTTGTTGCTACTTGCAGTAACTGCCGCACATGTCCGAACTTTTCCGTCTGTTTCAAATGCCTTCTTCACGAGCATTGCCATAAAGACATTTACCCACGTTTTAATTTTGACATCCAGGTTCTTGTCGATGAGGAACTGATATGGCTCTTCGGGATCATCGGTTTTCGGCTCTTCACAAAACTTTGATTTATACGGACACAATCGGATACGACGCCATGTACCGTCATCATTGCTTTTGATGTCAAATAGTACATTTGTACATACTACCAACTTGAACTGAGGGACGAACGTAATCGTGTTCTTGAATAATGCGCGGGCGGTCATATCATCACCACCGGTGATTTCTTTAAGGATACCTTCATTGATGCGGTCGCCTTTCGTCGGTTCCTGCATCACTGCGTATCTCACACCTTTTAGTATAGCAAGCTCCGGTGAAGCACCGCCAATCATCGCGCGCTTCTGAGTAACTGCGGTGATAGGGAGAACTGCCTTATATTCACCAAGACACGCCGACATCAATTCGATGAGTTTTGATTTACCATTACTACCACCACCGATATAAATGTTAAACGTCTGTTCGCGGTTTGTGCCGATGAGTGTTGATGCAAGATGCTCCCACATATAACTCCGAAGTTCTTCTTCTGGAAAGAGTTGGGCCATGAAATCATTGATTTCTCCGATGAGTGTTTTGTGCCGTTCTGTATCCAGCGGAATATAGTCGATTTTCGTGGTCTTCGAGAGATTATCATCAGGTTGTCCGCGGCGAAATGTCTTCGTCTTAAAATCAATAACTCCATTTTTGAAACACAGGAGCTCAGGTCGTGTATCTATCTTCTCTTCGAAATCCTTATCATAAAACTGTTCACGCACCTCACGCATAATATTATTCTTGAAGCTTGTAGTCTTTAGTTTGGTGCAGATATCCACAATACGACGCGAACGTTTACGGGCAGATGTGTATTGGTCGGAAGTTGGGTCCAATCCAGATGTAAGGTCCATAATCTCGCGGTGTTTTTTCGTATAAATATCATGCATATCTTTGGAAATAAGCGCGCGAAGTGAATTTCCCTGGTCACACTCCACCCACCGATTTTTATCGAATTCATACCACATATTGTCTTTTACACTCACACAAACAAAACGGTCCTTGAATATCGTGTATAAGACAGTCGCTAAATCCACGTCGGTTGATGCATCGTTGGTCGTCTCATTACAGATAGTCTGATGGATAAAGTTGTCGATGGTTTCGTTACGAATGCGCGTGTAATCCTCCGGACAATCATTCTTTGCCCAGTACATAATTGAACGCCGCGTTAGACCATCTGGACTGTATGGAAACCCACACCACGTATCATAATGCTTCATAATGTCAGTGTATGAGAATTTCGCGGATTTTGCACTGAAGAGCATCCACGTGAGAAACAACTTATCACTCGTATTATGCAACGCCAACCCGACACGAAGCCATTTGTCGTATGGGTCGTAGTATTGTGATGGAAGTGCCATCGTATAATGGTGGGTTTCCCGAATTTCATACTCCTTTGGTTCAAGCATATTCAGCATGATTTCAATCGCCATCGAAAGTTCGGCGTGGTTTGTGATTTTATCCATCATAATTGAACCATTGTGGCCCATTAATGCATCACCGTTCCCACTGCCATTGCTTCCTCCAACCAGATTGCCATTTCCGCCAGTGATTACCAATCGAATACGCTTACCATCCGCTCCGCCGGCTCCACCATTCGCACCGTTTCTACTAGATGTACCGCGTTGTTGATTTAGAATTGCATCATATTCAGCCTTGAGTGCAGTATTATTTGCTAACAATGCAAATGACGAATATCCAGTGTCAATTGCACCGGGAGCGCCGCTTGCCGCTGTTTGCACAGACAATTTCGCAAAATTCTCCTTGACATTAAATTTGCTGGTTTTTTCTTCCTGACACATCCACGCATGGTCATTATCATCCGGGTCATGCATCATTATGAAATGATACTTCATCATATAAGCCTTGTGTCCTGGTTTTCTCGAACCATATAACTGCCAGTTGGTATGACCACGTGATATTCCCTCGTCAAGAACATCGTTCCACGAGTTTGTAATCGGCAGGTCCGTCCAAATCTCCGGAAGTTCTTTCAACATTCTTGCGCGCAGCATTCTCTGAATTGGGCGCTCTACCGTTACGCCAATTATCATGTGAATTCCATCTTTGGTCACGTCATCTAGCTGATTTACGTCGCTCTTCTCGAAGACATAAATCGGAATTTGCGCGTCATCCGGAATTTCAACCAGCGTCTCAAGTGTCTGGACGTATGTCTGTATCATGTCCAATACATGCTCCTTTGTATGCTGGCGTTTTGTAATACTTGTATCATACCTGAAGTCGAAGTCCACCGTAATGAGCCCTCTTTCTGGGTTTTGTTTTTCAGTGAGAAATTCCTGTTTTCCATTTTCAAATACGTGAGTATAATATTTCTTCCAAAATACTGGCAATATGGCCGGAGGAATTGTATAAACGCCACCATGCACATTCAATGTTTTATCTCCAATCCGTGTATGCGTATATGCTTCTCCTGGCTTCGATACGTGATGTTTCATAAATTGTTCGTACGTCATCCCAGCACAAAGAGACTGGTATGAAGCGGTCATTGGGTCGGCCACAGACGAATTTGTAGCCCCGGGCATCGGCGCGGTAGCGCCTCCTATTCCATTCTGCAGGGTTGTCATCATATGGTCCTTGTAATCTATCTTGTAAAATTCAAATGTTATAGGTTCAAACTTCAATTTTGTTATGATTTATGAATTGAAATTTGTAAAACCTCCGGTTTATATATTCCAAAGGTTTTATCTCTAAATCTGATCCCCCAAAAATAGCACTTTGACTTTTTCTTCGAAGTATATCCTCAAAAAATGGGGATACCTTATTTTTCGATTTTCTGGGCGCGGGACTTTTGTAAAAAAATGATTTTGCACGGTGGATTTTTTTTTCGTGTTTACATTTTTCATTTTCTTACGATATATCGTCAGGGGTAAAATTTCGTGAGCATATCAGTCACAGTATTTATCCCGAAACGTCTACATTCTGCTAGGGTTATCATCATAAAAACACCGGTTCGCTCGAAAAAACTGGAATTGTGTGGCCGAAAATTGTTTAATTTTAACGAAAAAATTGATGTATAATAAAACATATGTAAAGCAATCTATCGAAAGTATGCAAGTGTTATTTGAAATGCAGCGAACGATTGAAAATATATGCGAAGCAATTGCGTCTAATCCAAACCCGAGCATTGTGCTTCTTCGTAGGAAGGAGGTTATTCAATGGTTGTTTGGCGACTTATCATTTCTGCCAGAGATTGTAAAGAAGAACAAAACCGCAGACGAAAAAATATACAAGGTACATGAAGACAAATGGGGGCAGGACATGCTCAAGGTTCGTCGTCCAGACCTGAAGCTTGATAAACAATGGACAAATAAGTTTGGCGAGCATTTGTGTGAAGAAATATTTACATTGAAAGGCAAATCGGTTACAAAACCTGCAAATAAGCAGCATTATCAACCGGATTCTGAGGTGGATGATGCTATATTGGAAGCCAAGGCGCAAACATTTTATACATCTGGAACTGCAGGAGAAAAAATCTTAGGGTCACCGTTCAAATACGCTGATGTACCTATATTATACGGTAAGCCTCTTAAGATTATTTGCATGGGAGGTGCCGAAAAGGTATGCAGAGAACAATATGGCAATCTCCCGGGCGAGAAGTCGAGTTCTCAGAAAAAGAAGATATTAGAATGTTTCCGTGATATTGGAATTGAATATGTTGGTGCAACAGACATTCTCAGGTCGTTGGTCGAACACGAGTAGTTATTGTTATCTTATTATTTAGTAATTGCTAATCAGGAGTTCATTCGTTCGAGAGTCTGGTTCTTTCGAATTGATTGCTCGCCGGCAATTGATGACGGTCATCGTATATAACGGCACAGGAAACGCATCTTTTACTAGCGATACATCCGCGTTACTCATCAACATCATCGCATTTTTTTTATTTAATTCACCACAAAGCTCGAATAACGATTGATGGTTATCTAAACCAAACCCGTCTGATGTATATGAAACAAATGAAGTGCTGGTTTCTGGTGCATAAGGAGGGTCTAGGTATATGAAATCACCATCCATGACCTGTGTAAATGCATCGGTGTATGAACATTCTGTAAATATTACGTCTTTAATTAATGAAGAAATACGAATGATTTGCTGTTCATCAAGAATTGACGGGTTTTTGTAATTTCCATACGGAACGTTAAATCCATGTGGTCCTTCACGATATAAACCGCGAAAGCACGTTTTATTCATGAAGATGAACATTGCCGAGCCAAGTATAGACATACGGCCTTCTTTTGATAGTGTGTTAAACCGCGACCGAACCCAAAAGTAATACGATTCGGGTGATGTTAGTGCATCTTCTAGCGTTGAAGCGGTTCGAATGACTTGCGGATTTTCTTTATTACACGACGCATATTCGTCTATGAGTTTTTTAGTTTCACTGATGAGAGAGATTGGGTCGGTCTGAATATTTCGATAAACACCTATTAACCCTGAATTCAGGTCGCTTGCATGTATATTGCCAGTAATTTTAATGTTGGCAGTAGCCCTCTTTGAAAGAACTGCCAAAAGAACACTACCGCCACCTAAGAACGGCTCGTGGTAGTTATTCATTGTTGTGGGCATTCTTTTGATAACATCTTCGATGATTTGTGATTTTCCTCCAACCCATTTCATAAATGGTTTCTCTATGTCATTGTTATTATTCATTTCGCGAGATGGCGGCATCTAATTATGAAAGGGTAAAGGAACAGGATGTTTTATAAACTATATACAAGATAATTATTAACTGTTGAAGTTGTTTCAATTTTATAGCATAAACTCACATAAATACATTAATTTGAATATTATTTAAAAGTTCGAGAGATGCAAGACGAAACTAACAAGGTCGTAATTCCAAAAGACACAATCACGCGTCTTCTGCGAGATATACGTGATGTCATGACCGACCCAACATTAGCAGAATGCGGAATTATGTATCGTCATAGTGAGACAGATATACTTACAGGTTATGCGTGTATTGTCGGTCCATCGGATACACTTTATTTTGGCGGATATTATTTCTACGTCTTTAAGTTCCCTACAAACTACCCACATTCACCACCCGTTGTTAGTTTTATAACAAATACTGGAAATATACGGTTTCACCCGAATTTTTATGCAAATAAGAAGGTATGCGTTTCGATTGTAAACACATGGAGAGGTGAGCAATGGTCGGGGTGTCAGAATATTCGTTCGATTTTGATGACATTTCAGTCATTATTGGATAAAGAGCCGCTACTGCATGAGCCTGGCATTCGCCCTTCACACAGTGATTTTGTCCCGTATCATTCGATGGTTGAATATTACAATTATAAATTTGCATGTTTGACCTTGCTGAGAGATTTTACGACGCATGTAACAATCGAGCCTGCGCTTGTTCCAGAATTCAAAGAGTTTATGAATAGTCAGTTCCGCTCCAATAAAAAGCGTATTCGAGAGATTTTAATGGAGCGTGTGAAACAATTTCCCGAACGAAAACAGATAATCGTTAGTTTATATGGAGCGATACACACACACATATCTTATGATACAATCATGAAAGATTATGATGCAGTCGATGCCTCTGTTCCATAAGTATAAGTATTATAATAAATACCAAATATACTTAAATTGAAATTAAATGTATTTATATACAATATAGTACCATTCGACGCCTTTGTGGTTTATTGTCATTTTAGAGTTATAAACGATGCATTTCTGTACAGTATGTGCCAATATGTATTATATCAGTATTACACCGGAAAACGAACTGCAGTATTATTGTCGTAACTGTGGTAACATCGACAATACAATTGCGGCAGAGAATATTTGCGTTTCCAAGGTGAACGTAAAACACACAACCACACAGCAGTCATTTTCGCAGGTCGTTAATAAATATACAAAGTTCGACCCGACTTTACCGCGAATTCATACAATCCGTTGTCCCAATGATGAATGTCCAAGTAATAAAACATCATCATCTGATGCATCCGCCACTGGTAAGTCAGGGGAAGCGGCAGGAGGAGCAAAAAAGAAATCGCACAATGAGATTATTTATGTGCGTTATGACGACACCAATTTGAAATACGTATATTTATGTGCAAAGTGTGATAAGGTGTGGAATACAGAACAGCAATAAACAGGGTTAGCTGCAGAACTCATATTTTTATTATTTTCATATTTCGAAAACAATAAATAAATTGAAACATAATAAAGTGTGATACATATATATATACAATCCATTCATATGTCAAGCGGTATTCCTACTTTGCCAAAAACACAAAAGTTGCGTGGTGATGATGATTCAGAAAACGAAGATGATGACCAGGTATTACAACAAGATGATGGTTCGGGTTCGGAATCAGGAGATGCAGCATCTATTCAAAGTGAAACCGATGATGACTCCACCGCTGCTGATACAACGGATGTAAGCGAAGATGACGACGCTGCAGGAGAAAATAGTGATGAAGGAGAAGCGTATGATGAAGGTGGAGATGGTGGTGGCGTTGCTTCGGGCAGAAACCAAGACAGTGATGATGAAGGCGCGCCTTCCACAAAAAAAAATAAGAAGAAGCGTGCGGCCAAAAAGAACATGGATGACGACATGACGTTGTTGGGAGTTCCTCACGGAATACATTTTGAGGAAGATGATGACGAAGAAGAAGATGAAGACGCTGACAAAGATAGCAGTGAATATTTCCAAAAATTAAAATCGAGTGTTCGCGAAAGTTACGTCGATACGTATCATCCGGAATCTATGTCACATAACTACGATGAGATACAGACACTTGCTCGGGTTGTCAGGAATAGCGCAGGTGTTATCGTTGATGATTTACATCGAACAATTCCGATTATGACAAAGTACGAAAAAACCAGGATACTCGGTCAACGTGCAAAGCAAATCAACGAAGGTGCACCAGCTTTTATCAAAATCGATTCAACTGTTATCGACGGTTATTTGATTGCTGTAAAGGAGTTGGAACAGAAGAAGACACCATTTATCATTCGACGACCATTGCCGAATGGGGGGTCTGAATATTGGCGTGTCCAGGATTTAGAAATACTTTAGTCACTGTTATAGTAATATGATGATGGTATAATACTAATATTTATATTTTTTCTTTTATATGTCGGCTGGTCTCGATGTTCATTGAAACTATCCAACGAAGATGACGATGAAGTCCATGTTACGTTAGACAATGTACTTGATGACATATCATCGAATGTAAATGGGCTATTTTCACCGTTGGTATTATATATAAAAGACGAGTTAGAAGAAGATATTGATGCATCTTCTTCTTTCGACTTCTCGTTACAGCATCTACATATACAACAATGAAAGTATTTACCTAATATATTAAAAAAATTACCGGTTGTCATCTTTTACTATATTACTATATTACTAATAATCATTTATTACGTTTTGCCCAGCTATAACACTAACACTTCCAACGCTTTCCACATTCCAAACAGGTTACAAATGTCGTCATCGGTTCATCCGCTGAACGGGTTTGAAGTTGGTAATACGTGCATTTCTTCGATTTGCACTTGTTGCACGTAAAGTTGTCAGTAGATGCTTCAATATTTGGCTCATACTTTTGTTTGTCACGAACCTTCTTGTCTTCGATTAATTGCTTCCATTTATCTGGGCATATTTCTTGGTGGGTCATAAATGCGATATCCTGTGACTTGATATTTCCTGAAATGACTGCGCTCGATACATCTGGTTTCTTCAAGTTAACATACACCGACCTAAGATGGTCGATGTATAATGTCACGAAAAACGGATTGGACCATTTTTTAACAATATTGTTTTTTGACGCATTTTGAACTGCCCAATTGAAGATACCTTTTTCGATATTTGTTGAAATTGTCTCAATATCTGCATCGCTGGTATGTGCATCTGACCCCGTCTCCGTACCGGTTCCTGTCGCATGTTTCTGCAATAACGAAGTAATTCGTTTGCGAATTTCATGTCGGAATTGCTCTGGATATGCGATGGTTTCGACTGTCGACATAGAAATCTATTGTATTGTATAGTCTATAATAGATTTCTTTATTCAATTTTTCATACATATTCCTCCTCACTCAGCTCATCTTCACTTTCTTGTGCAACTGGTGGCTCCTCAAATCCTTTTTTTGATTTTATATTCGCCGGTTTTTTTGCATGAGGAGTGCGTTTAGGTTTAACAACCGGCACTGATGTTTTTACTGTTATTTTTTTTTTGGAACACTTGTTATTGTCGTCGCAACCATCTATATTGTCTGAATATTCTGCTACATCAGGGTCTGCTTGTGCATCTGCGTCGGATTCCGAATTCAATGGCGTTTCTGACGGAGGTGTACCCGACTCAGTTTCCGTTTCGGTAATAAATTCACTTTCTGTCGATTCCGACTTATTTTTCTTTCCAACCTTTGATTTTTTTGTTTTCTTACACCGAGGTGTTTTATCTTCACTGTCATCATCCACGACAAACCCGTCCTTTAAATACCCGTTGTTCGTTTTTTTGTGTGCTGGAATACTATCTAGTTCGTCGATTTCATTTTCGTCTTCTACGGCTGTTGCCGCAAGGTCTTCAAAACCACCGAATAATTTTTCATATATAATTTCCCATAATTTGACTGTTAGGTTTATTGCATTCTCTTTATCCGCCCGCGCAACTAGAGCGATATTTCCATAAAAAATCAACTCATCAATTGGGGGCGGCATCTCGTATTTATTTTCATAACCAGCACGCCCATCTGTCTTTCCCCATACATCAACATAAATATATTTTGGAATAACTTTTTCGTTACCAATCATAAAATCAAACTTCTTCTTATTTTTATACTTCCATGTATGATAACAACTAAAATCATTATGATTGCGATTTCCACATTTTTTAGACAATAGAACCGTGAGTTGTTCTACCGTAGTTTCATGTTCTGGGTCAACCAGACATTCAGATAATGTACCGGTTTTTGAAATAATAACAATTGATGTCTGCGTATTTTTGGATGTTGCGGTCGTTCCTATTCTCGTCCCTACAATCGATACTTTGTCATCTTTATATGTATTAGTATCAATCACCATAATTGACGGCGCCATTGTGAATATATCATATTATAGTGATGTTTCTATATAGTTTATGATGTGCATATGGAATATAAACATACTTTATGTGAATATATAACCAACACCAATGTCAAGTGAACGCGTTATTGGAACAAAAACAAATCATGTCCGCAATCAACGAAAAAATCAAAATGCACGACAAGCGACAATGATTTCCGGACTCAGTACGATTTATCGTACTCAATCTATGACACACGCAATACAGTCGCATCAGATAACCGAGCCGCGTATATTTTTGCTCGATATATCATTAGAGGATATGAATAACATGTATGCCAAAATACATGGAATAATCGAAAAGGGCCGCCTTCGACCAAAAGGAACAGAAGTATTTTTTGTATATAAAAAAATGGAACATCTACTTATTAGTGAAGATGCAATTTATGAGATACAACATGGTGGTGGTGGTAGCATGAGCACGAGCATGAGTATGATAAACCAAAAGACAGTGACGCTTAATGAGAGAATACCAGTTGATGGTGCAGTGAGTACATTTGAACTTAATTTACTAAAATACGACGACACTAATAATCCTACTACACTTATAGTACCTTTATTGGTAGATGAAAGTTATTATAAATTTACCCGACAAGGCGGTGGTGGCGGTGATGATACCCTTTCTGGAACGCATATTTCACCCAAACACATTGTCGAGAGACACATGAAAATTGTTGTGAAAATGCATCCAAAATCCATGAATGCATTCGTGTTTATTATGAATGAAAATGAAACGCAAGTATTGGATTTTTATTTTACAACCGAAAATGGCCTGGTACCGCAATGCACGCCTACAATAAAAGAACGGAACATAAAAGGAGATATTCTTACAAAAACATGCAAGGATGACATAATTTCGTTTTTAGAACACTTCAAATTATGTTCGTAATATACACATGAATACAATATATACTATTCGTAATGTTGTGGTTAATACAAAATATACTTTTTTCTATTAGTTTAATCGTAGTTATACATTACTTGTACATCTATTTTGAACAAACCCTTACCGCTCCAAAAGTAAAAGATTTAATTCATTGTCCAAAGCAAAAATATAAGTCTTTATTTGACACTATAAACAAGAATTTAGACAATAATGTTTCGCATGCGACAAAGGGTGATGGAGGGAGTGGAACCGCTGGAAGAAATAGAGATACGCCGGCTTCTTTATCGGATACGAGAGATTTAGGAACTGGATTACGAACAAGAAACGACATAGACCATGACGACTATGATATTCATAATAATCAAGATAAAGTTGTGAACAATGATATGAAAACGGACCTAAAGGCATTCTTACGAGGTATCGGGTTAAAAGCAAAGCCCAAATCTGAATTGCCATTTCTTCCGAGCTATGAAACGAGTTAAAGATAACCTGTGTATATTTATTAACAGACCGACATCATGCAACAGTATTATCGGAATAATTCGATGCAGTCAGTGCATCATTCATCATCGCATCACAATGTGTCTGGTGTAAGAATGTTAAATTCACAAGATGCTGATATATTATTGTCGAATTTTCCGCCTACGAGACTTTCTTATGAAGTGTCTATTCATAAGAACGACACACAATCGATATTACCTGGCTATACTTGTTTTATTCTTCCGAAAGGCCGGCGTTGTATAGCTTGGGCTACAGAATGGAAACGTAATCGGATTTTCGCAGTGATTGAAATCGATGGAGCAAATAGTCGCCAAGACAGAGACAGAGACCGAGACCGTAACGTTACAATGAACAAGGACGACCGCCCCGTTATTCGGAAATTTCATCAAGAAAATGGTTGGTATCCTGGAAGGGTTCGTATTTTCGATGCATGTTTTGACAGGACACTTGTCTATGGTACTGTATTTGGTGGTGTTATGTTTAGAATGAACTCACCGTGCTCCAACAGTACCAATGGCAATACGAACACATGTATGTCATCACAGTTTTTTTCAATCCATAACATTTATTGGTATAAAGGTAATCCAGTTCCAAGTCTTAATTCATCCGACCACATCAATTTATGCGAGGAACTATTTTATCAAAATAATATTCGTCAAATCGCGTATACAAATGATAAGAGTGTTATATTTGGATTACCTATTTTATGTAATACAGTACGAGATGCAGAACAAATTATTCGTGACTTGCCGTATGAAGTGTTTGCTCTTCAGTATCGTTACAGGTCGCACAATCGTGTGTCTCAGAGTATAATTCAAGATAGAATAATCGTTACTAGTGCACCGTCGAAAGGACCCGTCACCATCCCTATCTCTGCCCCCGCTTATGTTCCTACGTCGACACCAACTACTGCACGCGCAGACGCAGTCTCAGCGGTACATGCAGTATCTGCTGCCAAACAATTATTCGTCCAACCATCTGACGATATGCTTACCAATATTCAAGCAACGTTTATTGTAAGACCGAATATTCAAAATGATATTTACGAATTATTTGTATTATCAGATAATTACCGTGGTCGAGATGTGGTTTTTCATAATTTTGCACATATTCCTGGTTATAAAACTAGTATTATGATGAACCGTTTATTTCGGAATATTATTGAAAACGAACGTTTAGATACTATGGAAGAAAGTGAGGATGAAACCGAATTTGAAAATACTGAACCGGACAAGTATGTAACACTCACAAAGGAATACAAAATGATTTGTCGTTTTAATAAGCGGTTCTGTAAATGGGTTCCAGTTGAACTTGCGATGAAAGGTGATATTATTACATATGGGCAGGTAAGACAGCACGAAATGCGATACATAAATTATCGCCGGAATAAATGAGTATAAACGTAACATTGTAGTATTGTATACAAGGCAATGAGAGCTCCGATTTATTCAATGTCATTCTCGTTTCATCATTTATATCGCACACCATTGAATAACGTTATTCGAGAATGGAAAAATATACTACCATATATTCAACCATGTTATGCCGTATCTAGTTCATCATCCAACCAAACAATTTCCTTATTACGGGAACATCGCATCCCTATGATATGTGAAACAGTCGGACAGGTTAGTGCAGTTAATGATTACGCATTAACAATCGAAGGGCGTCGATTTGGGACAAATGAATTTATATCGCGAAATTTGAAAGAACTGCATGTGTTGAGCAGAAGAAGTAATGGTGATGGTACATCATTACAATCTGCATCAGTATCGTATCCGCTATGGGTGTATACCAAAATCTCTCATGATGGCATTGAACATAGTCGACAAATGTTTGAACATATATGGGCGCATAAGTATATACTCAAAGGTATTGTGTTTGATATTCATAATTTTGCAGATACACGGAGAGGTTCATTACAACCATCAATTTATAGTTACAAGGTCGCACTCGATTATCTTTTTAGAAATATCGTAGAACCATTTCAAAGGGAATATGGAATTCGAATACCGAGTATTATGATGGATGGGCGAAATCATATTACTCGAACCGAACAACTGCACGAATTGAACACACATATGCAGACTTTTGCGAATTTGGACCATCATCATTCTCAGGAACGATTGCTACATTCGAAGTCGCCGGAACTGCGTTTAATTGTAGATCAATTGTTTGATTTTTGTCATAAATAAATATTTTACTGCTATAATCTATAACAAAAGTTTCAATATGCAACAAGAAGGCGAAAATTTAGAAGGAGGTGCTAAGCGTAGAATTAAGCTGAGAGGTGAGCATATGAACCTTCAGCCTTCTGCACCCATCAGTGGACAGAAGATTAAAAAAGTTAAACCATTTGTCTTTAAGAACCAGAAGAAATATTTAGCGCGTTTGCATTCATCACCATGTCGTTCTAAAACGCAAAAGAAATGCAACAGCCGCAAGCTTAGGCAGAGTTGTAAATATGCCCGTGGAACGAAACGGTCATTCTGTCGCAGACGCACGAATAAAAATTACAGGTCGTAAATCCATTCTATTCCATTCATTATAATATACGTATAGTATATCATAATGTCATCACAGTATTTACATTCTAATCCCTTAGCCGAGCATAATTCAAGTATTGCGTTGTCTAGTAAGGATATCCCTCAAAACAGCGGAACAGGAAATATGTATCAAGGTCAAGCTGGTCGCGCATTCGTTCAAGGAGGTGGCGGTATGAGCCATTATTACTCTTTTAATCCGGGAAATTCTGATTCAGATAGTGCACATGCGCGCGGTTCATATGCGCCAGTCAGTGTAGGTCTTAATTCAGTAGCTACCGGAGGAAGTTCTTCACGAAGAAAACATAGCAACAAGAAAAAAGCAACGTATCGCGGCCGTCGTCGCGTGACAAAATGCACGAAATGTAAGTGCGATATCATTATTGGCGTTGGTGGTGTTCGCCGGCATAGTCGTTTATGCAAACATAAATCGTGCAACAAAAAGAATAAGCATACACATCGCGTTCGTCAGCATGGTGGGAGCACATTCGGCAACGCCGCATATTCTACTGGTGGTGCAAGAACCGAAGTTACTTCTTCAACAATTCAATTAGCCAATCCCGTGCCATATACTAAGTACAATAGTTGTCACCCTGTTGTGTAAAACATTTATATATTTTCTCATTTTTTCATTCAACTAATTGAATCAAGCATTTTCCATTTGTTTTTGGAATGGTTGATTTCATCTTTGATTTTGCATTTACTTCCGTAGTTACCGAGAGATTTCCAGTTTCTTCGTCAATTTCAATAATGTCGGAATCAGCAAGCGCTGCATACTCATCTTCTTCTTGTGCTGTTTTTCCTTGAAAACCGGACGACGACTTTTTCGTGGATGCTGCAGGCGGCTGATATTTCACTGTCCATGCATTTTTGTAATATCCGTCTGTATCCGTCATCATAATACGATATCTTTGCTTGATGTAATATGTCTGACGCTTCAACCATTGTGCGCGGAATACATCTTGTGGGTCGATAATATCTATCACGAGAGGTGATGCGTGTTTCACTCGTAAAATACGGCCTACTGACTGGCACACATCCGTTTTCGGTGATGCCATAATAAGAGTAGTTAGTGTTTTAATATCAAGCCCTTCTGACGCCATTGCATAGGTGGCAATAATGACCTTCTTGCTTTCACTCTGTTTAAGCGCTGCCTCCTTCATACCACCCACATAATACCCAACTGTCGCGATTTTCCTATGTTCTATCGCGTCATGGAAATACTCTAACAGTGAGCGATTATGTGCAAGTATCATCACCTGCTGGTCTGGGTTTGTTGCAAGTTCATTCTGTAATACATCCAAAATAAACTCACTTCTCCTGTTGTAATTGCATACTTTAGAAATCATCGTACTGAATTTAGGATTGCCGCGATAGTCATATTCGGTTTCATTAAATTCTGCATCATCTACTTTATACTGTATTCCTTTCACAACAACTGCATGAGATGTCGTATCATTTTTCTCTTTGTGAACAACATCACCTAGGAAATATTTAAATACTTTTGTAAGGCCGTCTTTACGAACCATTGTACCGGATAGACCAAGTGTATATTTGGTGACTACTTTCATCATGCATCGACAAAATACTTCTGCTGACATGTGATGACATTCGTCATAGACAGAGAGACCAAACGTATCGAACAAATCTCTCGGATACTCCTTCATCGAAAGTGATTGGAGCATACCGATGACAATATCTTTATCATCGATATCAACGATTTGCCCTTGTATCATTCCTACTCGCGCGGCAGGCAAGAATTGTTGAATTCTCTCAATCCATTGGTTCAAAAGGAAACTTTTATGGACGATGACGAGAGTCTTCATTCGCAAGCGAGAGATTATATTAAGCGCCATGACTGTCTTTCCTTTTCCTGGATCAACATCAAGAAGTCCGCCACCACCCATTCCTGCATTTTCTGGTTTTGTCACTTGATGAATGTATTTATCCACAATGACGTTTTGATATTCGCGCATCTCTCCTGCAAAAATGAGAGAGTCGGCGACTGGCGAACCAGGTGGAATTCGCGTTTCTTCTGGGGGACCATATATTTTTGTTCCATAAAACCGCGGTATATATATTTTTTTAGAACATTCGCGATAAATCGGAAATTTAGGTGGTTGTACCGGTGCTTTAGGAACATATGCTCCCACTGTAAGTTCATCTCTCAACAATTTCAGGTCATCGGCGTCCATGCATTCCTTGAGAAGAGTATAACCGCGTGGTCCATAATAAGATACTGCTGCGGAGGCTGAAGCGGGCGCTTGAATGGAAGCAGTGATAGATGATGCAGCCATGATTTGTAGGTTTAAAACGGAATGTGTCGAGAGATTTCAATTCTATCTGAATTTAGTTTTAGAATAATATATAATATAATAATAATAACATTCTATCTATATAGGCGACTATTTCATTCAGCAATGGATACATTTCGCACACTGATGCGTCAAGAAAAGCAGCACGAAATGGTGATTTTTGTGTTATTAATATTATATATTGTTTTTACACCATCTGTTCCTCATGCGCTTGCCGAATATGCAGAAAGTACGATGGGGCAAGTTATTGTGGTAATTCTGGCGATTACTCTCTTCCTCAGCACTAATCCCGTTGTCGGTATTTTAGGCTTTTTGGCTGCGTATGAGTTTATTCGTAGGTCAAGCCGCACCACTGGCGTTTACGGAATCGAGACATTCTCTCCGACCGAAAAGAGAAAGCAGGCAGCTATGACCGCGATGAACCCCGCGCCAGAAAAAACTCTTGAAGAAGAGCTTGTCGAGAGTCTTGTGGTAATCGCCCCGAATGATGTCAATAGTGGATTATCTGACGGGGGTTCATTTCAACCTGTGCTAGGTGAACTGTATGGTGCAGTTGAACCCGAATATGACGGTGTCATATAAATCTATGGATAGATGATACAGTTATGATATATGACAATAATACACATATTGGTTCTATGATGTGTATTATTATTAGTAGAAATGCACTTCTTATAAGTGGGTCGAAAACAATACATTACAGGCTACCGCTGCTGCTACTAATCAAGCTCCCCCCTCCTCTCTGCCCAATAACTTCACCAGCTGAACTTACTTTATTACCTATCCTATTAAACAAAAACCGAAATAAATAAAAGAGAATTGCTGCAATCAATAATCCTACTAAGGTACCAATAAGAGTTCGGAATATATCATTTTGTAATATTGTCTCCCAGTTCAGACCAAACTTAGTTAAATCAAGTTCAGCCAAACTGCCAAGTTCGCCGTTATTTGCGGACTGTTGATATAAAACAGTACCATCCTCGCCAGTAGGGTTACATTTGATATAAATATCTCCATCACCTTTTGCATTGTTTGCACCGCGTTTGTTGTAGTAATACATGTTTTTCGGCATACTATTTTCACTAATCGGTCCAGTTTTAGTGATTGCTGTGTCACGGGTTGCATCATTTAAACTTGCTAACGAGTCGCGAAATACGAGAATTGCATCTTTTTTATGGTAGACGATGTAATTATATACCCCTGTATATTGTGGCAATAAATGGCGACCAACATAAGTGAAAAAACCCTCTTTGGGTATAAGGTTGCCTAAATTGAAGTTATTTACATCAGAAATATACTTGCCTCCCGTGCTTGACTTACTTGGAAGATTTTGTAATATCGTATTCATGATATCCGAACTTTGTCTCCCCGTCCCATTTCCGATATTGATAGGTATGGATACAATTAAATTACGGCCATCAGCACTGGAATGATACGCAAGTATTTCCGCGTCCGCAAGAGCACCATCATAACGGTGTAATGACGGTTGATGAATATGGATATGGTCGACCTTATAATCAACCCCATTGTATCTTGCTGGATAAATACCACCACTTCCGCTATCATATGGAATACGTAAATAAGACCCTTTGTGAAATACATTGCATGTGCTGGTATTATATTGAAATGAAAAATTACACGTGGACGAACATCCACGGTCCTCTTTTCTCATGATGTCAGATGTTAAATTTACTGGTGCATCACGATTTGAATTTCCTCTAGACGCCATCTATATTGTATTTCTATATATAATATTATATATAAATTATGTATATGGAACCGGATGAAATTATCGCGTAATAGGATACAAAAGATACGAAAGCAACAACACCAAAGCGTAAGAAAATGGAAAAAACATCATAAGTCGGTACGTAGATCTACATTTAGAAAAAGTCGCCGTCAAAATATGTCCGGCATTATGACAAAATACTCTTCAAATGTTAATAATATTGTAAATCGTACATTAAAAAAATATGTACCACTTTCTGATTTGGAGAAAATAAAGAAAAATTACAAAAAAATGAGACGAATGCGACGAAAACATAACATGTATAAAATGACCGGTGGTGCTGGTGAGGTTGTTCAAGAACCAGCTGTGGCAACAACGACAAACGTAAATAAGGAACCTGATATTAATATTTCAAATATTATAGCGTCGGCTGTTACAGCTGCAGTAACTGCAAGCATTAGCGCCGTCATGGCGAATAATAATGCCAATCAGGATAAAGCAAAAGTGGCAAATACGCAGCAGCAAAATGAACCTGCTACTTCCGCTGCTCCAGAATTGAATACAGAACCTGATACGAATACCCCACAAGAAGCCCAGACACCAAGTACAACTTCATCTTCAACGAAACCAGATGCTACAAAAAATACGTCAAAAAATGATAAAAGTAAAAAGCCGGTTTCACTAGGTCCAGCGGTTATCGGTGATGTAACCATTAAAACAGATGAACACGTGTGTGCAAATGAAAAACAAGCATATCAACTGGTAGAATTTCTCATTAGAAAGGGTCTTCCATATTATATTCAGATTGATATTGACCCTGTTAATAAACCTCGTTTAAGTAAGAATGATACGGATTTATTCGATTTACGTAGAATTTTATACGGAAAATTTGTAAAAGATATTAAAAAAATACCCGAAAGCAAGCGTAGTTTATACTTTCAGGAAAATGCAGTTGTTGGTATTGCTGACGGCGATACACTCGGAAATGAATTTCCTGATAGTCTTTTTATTTATACTGGCGAAAAAGGGCAAATCCAGAAACCATCAAGCGACACAGAAATTGGAATTAAGATTTTCAAAAAATCTAGTACTACTACACCGGTTGATGTATTATTAAACTCAAACCGAATGTATAAACTTGATGGAAAAGATAAAGCTGCGTCTATCGATACGATTGACCGATTTCGAAAGCTTGATAGAAATAACCAAATAAACACTTCTGAGTTCAGGTTACAGGTGGCACCTTTGACTGAAGATGAATTTAATAAAGATGCAGAAAATGTCGCGGCAGGAATTGAACAAGGAAAGACGGTTATAGATGAATCGAATACATATGTTGTTAATTTGAAGGAAGGATGTAAAATAACCGCAGTCCAAACCTTGCGTAAATCTCTCGAGCGTGCTCGTATAAGCCTTGAAAATGAAAAGGATAGTACGAAGGCGAATGCGTTGGATGTATTCAAGACGTTGAATGAGGTTTTAGAAAATCCAGAATTTGCGAAGACTGATGGATTTGACGATTTTAAAAAAACGGTTTTCGGATTTTCTTATAAAATACGTGGGTCCGAGAGATTGTATGGATTTGCACAATTGAAAACATTTTTTGAAAATAATAAGGATATTTCTTCGAATATTATAAAGGAATATAATAAACTTATAAAATTATTGGGTCATGGTCCGAATGGAACATATGGAGAATGTGAGGTGTTCAATAATGTCTCTCGGTCGTCATATGATATCAAACGAAACCGAACATATGAAGAAAACGGTAAAATAGTAACAAAGATAGTAGAGACCGATGATAATGCATCGAATATTTCAGGTTTTGGAAAACAATTCTCAAAACTTGGAAAAACCGCAAAAGCAGATACACCTGAAACATCAGTAACAACTGATAATGGAGACAGCAATAACGTCGCATCTTCGCCAAGCGAAAATGTAAATGATAAAGATACAACGCAATTACCAAGTATGGCAGCATCAACGGCCGCATCGGTCGCTAGTGCAACTGCAGCAGTTGTTGCAAGTCAATTAGAAAAAGATAAACAAACACAGCCCGTACGTGTAATTTAATTTATAACGGCAAGTAACGCATTGATGCGCTATCGTAAGCTGTAACACGAAATGCATCATTGTATCCTTCTACGTATACCATGTCGCCCGTACTAACATTATTACATCCATATTCATTTGTACCACTCTTACCATTCACTGTAACCGGTAATTTAATTGCATTATTTTTGTCACTAAGTGTATAAAATTGCCATTTATCACGATTTGTAAATAATGGTCGACCGATAAGAGGAAGAATTGTTTCCTGTGTTGATGTTGAAGATGGAGTGCTACCACTTCGTGTAAGAATACCAACTTGACGATATGTTGTATCAACCGAACGTGTTGGGACATTCACACGAACACCAGCGCCACCAAACCCACCATCCATACCACCGTAATGTATTGTTTCTACGCCGCCGCGAATATCGTAAATTGGTCGAGTTGAACCAATCGAATTATCGCGTAAAGGCGGAACATACGGGTTTAATAATACATCCTGATTTGACGAGGGTCCTCCAATACCAAAATCTAAAGAGCTAGAATGCGTATCAGTAGGCGTCATGATAAGAACTGGTGCACCACTGTGGCTGTGTCCGTATCCATGACCGTGACCGTGACCGTGAGAATTTCCAAAAAAATAAGAATGTGCATAAAATGCAATACCGATAACAATAACTGAGATTATAAGGAGTGTTATATTTTCAAAACATAAAACACCAGGCGGGCATTTACGAACCATGATAATAATGCTATACGCGCAAAGAGGTTAGTATTATTATATATGCATTTATTTATTTTTAATTGTTTGAATATAAAGTAAATAGACTATATATTATTATTTTATCCCAGTTTACCGATATAACGATGAGTGTTCAACCACATGAACAAACAGACTTTATTTCAGGTTTAGTAAGTGTAATTATACCATCATATAATCGTTATGAATTACTAAATAATTCCATAAAAAGTGTATTGTCAAATACATACAAAAATGTAGAAATCATTGTAATTAATGATTGTTCCACTGACGATAGGTATTATACAGGCCAACTTGAAAAATACGACAAGACTACAGTAGTTCATTTACCAGAAAATATGAGAACGAAATATAATGTAAAATCCGCACAAGGTATGACTAGAAATTACGGTTTGGACCGTGCGAAAGGTGAATGGATTGCATTTCTAGATGATGATGATTTTTTTCTTGAGGACAAGATTGCAAAACAATTGGATTGCATGTTAACAAATAATATTAAATTTTCATCGACGAATATGTATTTAATTAATCATAATTCACTTACACCGGATAAACTGGATTATACTATAATTCGTAAATATTTTGAACCAGGACTTCCACGAATATTTAATCAACAACTTATATGTAAATCGAACTATATAAATAACTCGTCAGTTATTTTACATCATTCAATCGTAAAAAAGACTGGCAAATTAGATTTAATACCGCATGGCGAGGAAGACTTGAATTATTGGAAAAGAGCTCTAGAATATACGGATTGTATTTATATAGACGAGCCTCTTGTATATTATACAATTGCCGTGAATAATAATACTCCTGTTAAATATTACAGCTGAAATAGATTGAATATAGTCACAGTATGTATTATAATGGATTATGTGTCGTCAATAATCCATTATATGACGGTTTATGTATTATTTTTACTTCTTGGATGCGGGTGTTGCAATTCCCTTGAGCATATCCGTTATTCCTCGAATACCACCATTACCGGTAATTTGCTCCATAAATCCTTCGGCGGATTTCAACAAAGGGCCCATTTCTTTCATGTTTTCCATAAGTTCTTTTTGCTGGTTCATGAGAGATTTTGTTTGGTCGGTTAAACCGCGAACACCATCTTCACCAATTATATTCTCAATATTATCATAAGCCTGTTCTAATGTAGACGCATAATCAATACGATTGGCTTCCTTTGCTTTATGCGCATTTTCTCCATCATCATCGTCTTTCCCGTCATAGCTTGCAGGTGATAGAGATTTCATTCCTTGCTTATTTGTAGTGCCTTGTTTTGTAGATTTCAACGTAGTTTTCTCACTCTTTGGTTTTTCAGCTTCTTCATCGGCATCATCTTTGGCATCATCTTTCGTAGTGGGTTTAGTTTCTGTTTTTGAAACCTTTTCATCTACGTTATCTTCTTCTGTTTCGTCTTTCTCTTTGTTATTCAAAGGTGTTGAACCCTCTTTCGTTTTCATTCCTTCAGTTACACCTTGCATTCCAACCATTTCAAGAACAAAAACAGTCGCGAACGCAGTCAAAAGGATAATAATCATATTTTTACTAAAGTAAGACATAACCAGACCGATTAATGCCATAAGCACAACTGCGTTGGTATTCTTGTTTGAAATATGGCGTAAGATACTCAATAATACAAGTAATAAGCTGCCATATAGTACAAACTTATTTTGAAAAAACGGTGTATTAAACAACTTATTGATATACATGATTGATAATATATATTTTAAGAATATAATAAATTACAAAATTGAATTATATTCATACGTTTTATAATCAGTATCTATATGTCGCTTTATGAGTTAGGGTTATGTCAAAAATTTAATAGGGAAATACACGGTTTCAATGAGAATACGAGTTCGCCTGAAATAAAAGAGCATTACATTTGTCTGTATACATTCCCCTATAAAGATACGTTAAAAGATTATATCGCATTCGCAAAATGTTATGGTGCCACGGTTGAAATCGTAAAAACCATGTGGTTATATCCAGGGAATGAAATGGTTGCAATATACAAGACATTTTGGTTGCGTATTTTTCAGCGATTGTGTCGGAAATGGGTGAGACAGCGTAGATATGCACGCTCGTCGCGATTGTATTCATTTCTTCTAAAACGTGAATATCAAATCTCTAATATACCAATATAACGGACTTTGATGTATCGGAGTCGTCTTCATCTTCGTCTTCAATACGGTTGGTATTAACTACATCATTTATACCAAGGTCCTTGTCTTTATTCATTTCTTCTAGTATTTCATTGTTATTATTTTCATCGTAGTCTTCTAGTTCGACATCTTCTTCGTCATCATCATCATCTTCGTCTTCATCGTCGTCTTCGTCTTCATCGTCGTCTTCTTCATCTGTGTACATGTCATCTTCATCTGTGTACATGTCATCATCATCATCGTTGTCGTTGTCGTTGTCATCGTCATTATTTTCTATTGGTTTAAAATTAAACTGACAATACTGGCACTTTTTTTTGCCTTGATTAAATTCTCTAATACACATTTTACAACCATCTTCTTTTATAATGTTTACAATTTGTTCATGTAATTCTTCGTCGTCATCTTCTTCTATATATTCAAAATCACGGTCACGGCCTCTAAAATCGTCTTGGTCTGCATTTATACTGTCGTCATCGTCATTTTTGTTGGCACGGTCTTCTATATCGTCCATAAACATGATTTCATTCATATTGTCAATAGTTACACCAATTACTGTATCTATATTCATTAACTTCTCGTAACTATTTCGCATTTTTTTCAATAAAATCCCAATACGTTTTTTATCTTTAACGAGTTCTGCCATCATCGTTTGATGACTGTCCGTCTTTTTAGAAATAGACGATAGATTTTCACGTATAAGTTGATTAATATGACGATATATTTCATCTAAATAATATAACTGATTGCGATGCTCTTCTACCATGACATCAAATAATCCTTTTGCCTTCATATAAACCGACTGTAGATGTTTATTGTATTGCATGTTATGCCGAAGCGTAAGCATTTTTTCGATGATTTTGCGTTTTGTTTCTTTATCACTTTCACGAAAATCGTTTAAAGCATGGTCATACTGAGCTAAGAAATAACCATCGCCATATATATTATCATTGTCGTTAATCATTATTGTTATTATTTGTTGTTTTGTAAATATGCACAGTTATAATTAAGTTAGAATAAAACATAATTATAATATGTAATGGCTTTCAAGTACTATTTTGACGACGTAAATTGATTTTCTTGGTTTAATTCGTATGCGTTTGGTTGCGATTTATCATTTCTCTCGGATGTAAGACGACCAATGTGTCTGTTTGTAATTTGATTATAAAATCCAGACATAAAACCTAGTTGCATCCATTTATTTGCATAATCCATCTCGAAAAACTGGTTCGGTGTATCATAATCACCTACCGCCAAAATAGCCTCAACATCTATAATCGATGGCCGGAAACTATAATGTGGCCAATAATGACAATTTGGATACGTGACATCATCTCCTACTATTTTGTGTTGATGAAGTGCCATATCATATTTCATACGTTGTAACGTACGATGACCTTGAATTTTATAATCGCAAATCGTCTCTCCGTAATTACGATTATATAATATCTGGCGCACGTTATAACCAGAATTTCGCGCATCTGTCATCATCTGTGTCGCTTTTTCTATATAACTCCCAGGCGTATGAAACAGAAAATCATCCTCCATATGTATCCAATACTCTGGTCGTAACTCGTCTAGTTTGCTCCAAATGATTTTCATACTGGCGCGGTGCCCTTTTTCCTGAACACACTTCATATAATAATCAATCCAGGGATATTTTGTTTGCATAATTGTCCTATCTTCTTCGCTTGAATTATCATCCACACAATACCAATAATCAATCATATGAACGTCTGACCACATATTCAATATCGAATTCACTGTTTGTTCGAACAAATCCAAACGCTTACATGTAGTAAATGTAATAATAACACGTGGGGATTTATTACGGTCACGTTTTATAATAGTCGTCAATGCAGATGGCTGTGAAACCGCAGGGATATTCTTATCGAGATATGGTAATTTATCAACTGACCGCAATATATGAAATTCTTGGCTGTTTTCTTTTTTACTATCTTTTGTAATTTTTATTAATTCACACGGCGAAATAAGTGCACTACGAACTTTTGTGAATAGCATATTCCACGTTTCAAAGTCGTCATCGTTATAATTATTATCCGTTTTAGATGCAATCACCGAGAGAAAATGGTCGACAACATAAAATAAACGCAATATTTCCGAATATGTATCCTCTTCAAAAAAATGTCGATAAAATACCAGATTTCGATACGTTGATAATACGTAATGATAACTCATAATATTATGCCGAAGAATAGTCTTACAACATTCATATCCGCTTCGCTTGTCCGAGATATAGAATGCGGATATCGAATTATTGTATTCTATGACATCGTGATACTTGTCAATGGTTAGGAATAACTTGTTTTGCGGTATCTTGTTATAGTCTTTATATTTATGATAGAGAGAATTCACCATAACATGATTTCCATCTGCACGGAGATTATCTGTTAAAGCAGCAATTCCTTCTATACGTTCTTCGTCATATTCCATTGTTTTACAATAATATTTTAGTGAATTATATTTATCACCCTGTTTGTTATATAAATCGCCAAGACACAATGCGCTATAATATTTTTCTTGTTTCCAATTGTTTTGGTCTAGAACACGAAGGTACCACTCAATGGCCTTGTCAATGTAACCTGAACCTGCGTCCATCCAACTTTGAGCACAATAAAATGCATATCTTTCCGCAAGTGCGCGACCGCCATTACCGCGCACGCCATTACTCTCGTTTGCAAGTTCTTCATAATATCCGCGCTCTAAAACCGCGGCATCTTTAATATACTTATTAGGGTCTTGATTGCGACTACCAGTTCTACCAGAATCGACATAATAATTACCGGGTATAACATACGAACTTTCTTCTTTATCCATACAGGTAATATACTCATGAAGTACCCCAACGTAACGCCATCTTTTGCGATTATTCACAATTAGTGTTCGCATATAAACAAATGATTGACCCAGTTTCAGTTGATATGCATCATGTGTCAAATCTCGTGGCATCTTAAAATCGCCATATATACCATCATCTGCATCAAAAATAAAGAGATAATCCGTTTTATTAAATGCCATTTGAAGAGCAAGTGTTCTATTAAATCCAAAGTCACGCCATTCGACTTGCTCGATATATCCAGGTATATTACGTTGATGAAAAAAATCGCGAATAAGTTCCATTGTATTATCGGTCGAACCAGTATCAGATATATAATATGCATCAAAGTCGATATAACTACATAGATTTTCAAGCGTTTTTGTAATGATATGCGACTCGTTTTTCACAATCATATTAAGACATAACGTATAAGATTTAGACGGTTTCCTTTTTATCTCAGCATATTCACGACCTTTAGATGTTATGCCATGGTCGGATGAAACCATTTCTGTAATAATCATAATTCACTTGCATAAAATATCTGTTTGTTTTTAGGTTTGTTTTATTTTACCACGATATAATAGCTATAACAGAATGTCATTTACGCGTTTTCATGATGACCCTCACCGTATAAAAAAACAACTTCAACAATCTACTGATGTAGGACGATATTGTTTGAATGTCCCTGGTCCAGGTGATAAACCTCTTTATTACGAAGACCCATATATTCGTGCACAGTTATGGGCAGGAAATATTATGACGAATACTGTTGACATTGAGGCAGAATTATTCGGTCTCTCACGCAAATTAAATCGCGACTCGGTAGAAAATTACCATCACGACGAACGTGCATCCGTTGCAACACGTAATAATGAATTGATACAATGTCCTACTCGTGGCGGAAGTTCCGTCGAACAAACACGAGCAACACATCCGGCTTGGATGTTGCGTGATGTTGAGCAAGATAACTGGAAGATGTTACACTTTGACCCACAGGAAAATGTGTTCATGCCATTTTTCAATAACTTGAATACACGTATCATCGAAAAAGATAGGTTCGTACCTCAAACTACCGTGCCTGGTATTTCAGACGATACATATTTTAATGTGCATCCGTCAAACCAAAACCCTGCGTTGAATGGAATGGTAGGTGGAAGACGAGATAATGAGCGCGGTTTAGGCGGTGCTACTTCAGGGTATCAAACAAGTATTCAAGATGTTGGTGATATTCGCCAGTTTAGCGGAACAAATGCTTTGTTTTCATAATAATGTATGAAATGAATATTATATGTATTAGAATAATATATATAATAATAGCAGTAATACCAATAACATATGGCCGAAATCGCATTAATATTAGGAGGTTTGGGTGCAGCTTTTATTGCATCCAATCACAAAAGCAATGATGTGAAAGAACCGTACAGGAACCCAAATGGAAATAATTCCAAATATTTACCAAATATGAATATTCCAGTTACGAATTATCCAGTGGTTCGCCCAAACACTGGAACTAACGTGAATGAATATACAAACCCGAATACACCGACGGACCGATATTTTGCTAATAATGTTGATTATGATAAGATATCTGCTGGTGTTGCCGGTGGAGTAGGTGGTGTAGGCATACTTCGTGGAATTGCAGAACGAGGACGTGACTTTTCAAATGACAAGAATGATTTTATCGTTCCGTCAGCATCGGGTTCTATGTCTGGAAATGGGCTTATCGGTGAAGGTTTAGATACACAATTTGGTGATAATTATAGCAAGGACGGTTTTACATCTCTCATGGGCGCGAGAATTGACCCGAAGACATTTACGCATAATAACATGGAGCCGTACTATGGTGCCAAGGTGCGAGGTATTACTACCGGAGCAAATATGCATGAAAATGTACTTGATAATAAAGTTGGTGGTGGTTCACAATATGTATCCAAGACAGAGCAAGCCCCATTATTCCGGCCTCATGATAATCTTCATCTTCCCAATGGTATGCCAAATCAGAATGATTTTTATCAATCACGCGTGCTTCCAAGCATGAAGATTGCAAATGTAAAACCATGGGAAGAAGTTCGGGTTGGTCCTGGTTTGGACCAGGGATACGGCACGCAAGGAACGCTTGGATTTAATTCTGGGATGGAAGCTAGAGAGAAATGGATTGACCGTGGTGTAGACGAACTTCGTGTAAAGACAAATCCGAAGCTTTCTTATTCTCTCGAAGGCCATCAAGGACCTGCCGCACATTATATCCAAAATGCGCCTACTGCTGAAACTTTAGGACGAATGGAAAAACACTTGCCAGATACATATTTTGTGAATACTCCTGACCGATGGTTCACGACAACGGGTGCAGAGAAAGGTGAAACACAACGCGCAATTGAGATGGACCGTGAAAGCAATCGTCAGACGACGACAACCGAGTATTTCGGTGCAACCGCACCGGCCGATGGTGGAAGTGCAATGTATGCACCGAAGAATTTCGAAGATACACGCCGCCAGACTTATGACGGTAAGCCAATTATCAATCCTTATGCTGCTGAGAAAAATACTGCAACTGAAGCGGACTTTGGTCGCATGAGCTACAAATTTACGCATAATAATAGGACAACTGTGCGCCCAAATGAGATGGGTGGCATTCACGGTGCATTAAAAGCGGTTGTTGCTCCTTTACTAGATGTATTGAAACCGTCGCGTAAGGAAAATGTGGTCGGAAATGCACGACTTTACGAAAATGCGCGTATGCCGGTTCCTGCTGCAGTTACTGCTACATTCAATCCAGCCGACCGCGCACCCACCACAATCAAAGAAACTACCGTTGGTTTGGTTGGATATGACCACCTGAATGTAGAACGTCAGGCAGCTGCTGGTTATTTAATCTCTCAGAATACTCCGGTTGATACAGAACGTGCAACGACAAGCACCGACTATTTAGGAGGTGCAGGCGGAACAGCTACACGTATGGGCAATGGATTGTATAATGCCGCTTATAATCAGCGCAATAATGTGAATAAGACCTATAAAAATGTTACTAATCATGGGTCGATGTCTCTTTTCAACTCAAATACGAATGTTCAGATTGGTCGCTTAGACTCTGACCGTGCTAATCACCGAACGATGATTGCGACAAATGCGCCATCGTCTATACCTAGCATTGATATTTACGGAAAGATGACAATGCCTCAGAGTTATGATGAAACAAAACTGAACGAGAGAATTCAGCCGGATATTTTGAACGCATTTAGACAAAATCCATACACACATAGTTTGCAAACGTATTAAATAAACTACGGCATCTGATGAATATTCCAATATAAATAGATAACCGGATAACCCGGCTCATGGAAATAGATGTGACGAGAGATTTATTTTTATCGTATATAATATAAGCAATATACACGATAGTTAATTTTATAACGATATATTAGTTATATATTCCATGAATTTATCGGATTTATTTAATGATAAATACACGGTGATATTCGTGCTGATTTTAGTCTTATTGGTGAGTGTATGGATTTCACGCACATATCGAAATGGCGGTTTCGGAACTTGGATGGCGCCTTCAGAGGGATATGGTACAGGCGTCATCGAAGGAATGACGATATCATCAAATTCATCTATTATGACATTAACGCACGATACAAATGCACCGTCATCTACTACTGCAACAGAAGGAAAAGTTTTATTGAACCGATGCGAATTTGTACAGAATAGCGAAATGAAGTATCGGTTTGTGTTTACAACAAGCACTGGCATAAACTTGAAGGGTGGTCAAACGCCGGCGAGAACAGTCAAAATTACAATACCTAGTATGTATGCTGCAAATACAGATACAAGAGGTATGGGTCTGACCTTGAGATTAAATAGCCCGAATGCACCAGTCATTGAAACAATAACTGCACCGTCATCTGGTATAGCTGTTGCTACGGTTGGAACAAATCTCGAAATCACATATACTCCACAACAAACTGGCGCTGATGTTGGACCAGCTATCTATGTTTTAGAATTGTCTGGGATAAAGACACCTACAACAGCATCTGCAGCACCTACGTCAAATCAATATGTCACACTAGAAACAGGGTCTGAAAAACTAGTTGCCGTGAATTTCTACTCTTCAGACTTAACAAAGTTAGTTAAAATATTCAGTAATAAAACATATGACTTAGATACCAATTATCAAGATTGTCGTAAAATAACCACCACGCCGTCGGCCAAATTAATTGAACGTGACGACTCGACAACTGAAACACCGACCGGTAGTCAGACAGTCTTCAAGTTAGATTTTGCATTAACAAATCCATTGAGTGTTGGTGATTTGATGATGATACAAATTCCTAACTTGTTACGATTAGATGGAACGAATTTAGAAATGAAAATACTTCAAGGTTCCAACTCCTTCGCATACAGGGATTTGGTATTTACAAGTGGTTCTCCATCTTATGCATCGTTTAAATTGAGTGGTGACAACCCTGTTGCTGCAAATACTACCGCCACAATCTTTATTTATGGTCTTCGTACACCAGATACGGCAGTCGTGTCTTCATCCACTGGAATTAAACTAAGAACATTTTTAGCAGCTACAATTAACACAGTAGGTGCTACATATAATTTTACTAGCACTAACTTTCTGGATTCCGGTGAATATACATTTCCAGTAATACCAAAAAGAGCTTCAACCGCTGTCAGTAGTGGAAGCCCTACATCTTCTGGAACCGCGAGTGATGGAACTACGTATGTCACATCGGCTGCATCAGCCGTTCTCATTTCAGATGTGAAACGTCAGATGAACTGGGCAGTTGAAGCACAGAAAGAATACGAAACTGCATATAAAGCACTTCGTGCTGCAACCACGACGACTGCTAAAACCGATGCACAGTTGAAATACGATGTGGCGGTTGCTCGGCGTAATAGGTTGATTGCAAGTCATCCTGATTCATGGTACGATGGTGCGAATTGGCGATACGGGGATGACGGGCATGTACGCAAATGTGTCGAACCGTCCAATCTCTCAAGTAACGAAGGCAATTGCCAGAATATTTATCGATTGGATACGAACGGTAATCTTGTTAAATCAGCAGATGGAAATAATATTTTACTTATGCGAAAATGCCCGTGGAAGTGCAATAATCCTGGTTTAACTGGTTCTGACGCATGCCGTATTGATGCGGACTGTCTTAAAGTTACCCGGTGGGCTACGTATTTACCTGACGGAACACAACTCGAAAAGAATTTGCTTGCAACAACCAGGTCATCATACGATGATATTACAACAGAGACGAGTTCTTCACCTCTTGCTGATGATGACATTTATCGTCGAGGTATTACTCGTAATTTTCGCGGTTATGGACGACCACCTCGTACTGTTCAAGGACAACGTCAAGGTTACGAATATGGACAAACTCCTGGGCTTTTTGGCACAATTCGCGATGCTGCCGGAAATATCATACGCGGGATTGGACAATGGATTGACCCTTATGACCAGGAATCGAACCAACGTACAAATCGTCACAATGCTTACTATTATGAAGATGGGTCACCTGCAGCGACAGCATATCTTGGCATGTACAATGGCCATGGTTATGAAGAGGAGTCCCCGTTTTATACTGCATCAAAACCAACAAATTACTATTATACCACAAATTATTATTATACAGACGGAGAAGGCGGTACCGGTGAAATCAATGACGGCAAAAGTAATATGCCAGGAAACCTTTCAAGTGTAAAACCGTACGACCAAGCAATTAATTTCTAATCGAATACGAAATGCATTATGAAACGGAATTAAACAATATTTGTCATTATTATTAATATTATTTATAAAGCTGATAATCAAATAATGACAAGTAAATTACCTGAATTAGAAAATATACATAAAAATATTCATAACAAACTAGATGTATTCATAAAAAACCGAAAAATACCTAATATTATATTTTACGGCCCTCATGGGTCAGGAAAAACGTATATATTAAATCGATTTATTTGCTCGATATATGATGGAGATAAAACGGCTATAAAAAATTACGTTATGCGTGCGAATTGTGCACACGGAAAAGGAATACGGTTTATCCGTGAAGAGTTAAAATTTTTCGCAAAGACGAATATTGACATGAAAGAAGGTGCGATATTTAAATCTGTTATTTTGACAAATGCGGATAAACTGACAATAGATGCACAGTCGGCATTACGGAGATGTATTGAATTATTCAGTTCATCTACGCGGTTTTTCATTGTTGTTGAAAATAAAGATAGTCTATTAAAACCAATACTTTCTCGATTTTGCGATATTTATATACCCCCTCCGGTATTTTCATATGCAATAACACAGGAACAATCGGTTCATAAATTGCAAACATCACACATAAACATGCATAGTAATGGTATAAATCTTCATACATATCTTGCCGATAATGCATGTGATACGCATAAAATCATTAAATCGAGGGAACAGACATTGAATGAACTTATAAAAATACATTCGAGTTTTTTAAATACACAGCAATCCCTTACTATACTGGATGACAATACTGAAAATACGCCACCAACAAGTAAAGAGTATGAAACAATTCTGGGTCTATCTATTTCTTTATACGAACAAGGATACTGTGGTCTTGATATTATTGATTTTATTCATACGCATCCAGATATTATTGATATAAAAAGGTACGAATTATTGATTATGTTTGATAAGGTAAGAAAAGAGTTCCGGAATGAGAAATTACTGATATTGTATTTTCTTCATTTCATTGTATTTCGTTGTAATTTGAGTTTAGAAAATATTTCATTTATGTAATACTTAATTATATAGTCTATACGATGGATGATTATTCGGTTACTTCACTTTACGAATCCAAGAACGAATGGGCGTCGAGATTGGTGAATATACTTACACCACTTATTCAGGAGGGGATACGTTCTATTTTTGATGAAGCAGTAAAATTGTGTGTCGGTAATAAAGAGCAAGACAAGTATCTTATGACATTTCAAAATCTTCTCTCGAGAGTTCCAAAATGGAACCCAAATATTATCAAGGAAGAGACCGCGCGAATTAAGGAACGTAGCACATGTGGTTATTTAGAAGATTTGATAACATGCGTGCATATTATTCATTTGAAATGTATGACAGTTATGCGTGTTGGAAATAAGCAAAAAAAGGTAGATATCAAAATTCCACAATTGGCTGATTTTATTCATAAGATTTACGTGAATTCTGCAAGAAAAGTGTATTCAAACGTATATATTTTCGAGAGAGGTATTCAACCGCTTCATACTCAGCGCAACAACCGCGAATTTGAGATTATTGTCAAGGAATGTATTTATAATACAATTCGCGACAATATCCCAGTAGAAGAACTAATTAAGATGTATTTAGAGGATACAATTGAGGATGTTGTAGAAGTGACTGAGAATGAAGAAGTTATTCAACAAGAACCTATTCTCTCGGAAGAGGATGCAAATCTCTCCGCAAGGCGTCGTGCACATCATGGAAGCACGCGCAGACGACGACACCGCGACCGTATCTCCGATGAAAATAATTTAAATGACGGAGATGCCGACGGAAGCAATGACACGAATACATCGGCCACAATAGACCAGCTCGATTTTGTGGGTGAATTGAATGGGTCTGAGAGATTATCATCCTCATCAGAACAATCTGGGTTATCGCCAACCTCAGTTGAAGTAAGTAATGCAAGCAGTAGTAGCGGTATTTCGTTTGGAGAGAACGAGGTGCGAACGTTTGAAACGGACTCAAGCGAGAGAAAAAATGAATATATGAGAGATGACGACGATGACGATGGAGGATATGATGACGACGGAGGCTCAGGTCGTTTAAAGATTGGTGATGATATTCGTTTAGATACTCTCGATATCCATACGCTGAATGATAGACAAGAACTCAATGCACTTCCTCTTTTAGACGATATTGAGGTATTGTCTTAATAATAGAACTATAATCGCTACATGAACGATTTAATAGTTCAGCATGTGAAATATTCATCTGTTATAATATAAAAATAAAATGTTTGATGACGAAGACGGAGGCAGTTGGTACGATAATATATTTATAATCGATATTCTTATTTTCATATTTTCATTTGTATTTTTAGCAATCGCCGGTGTAATAATGTATTTTTGCTACCCTCCAGTTATGATGGCATTTCAAACTTGAAAACGCGTATAAAAATAAATAAATAATTGAAATTGTATGTATATACATCTATTTAGAGCTATATACATAACGGTTATTCCAAATCAATCATGTTTAATTCGACAAAATTAGCAATCATCGGCGCAGCTGTTGCCGTTATCTATTTTTTATTGAAATTTGTAGAAATGCGTTTCGTGGATGTCGATAATCAAAAGCCGGTGAAAGTCCTTGTTCGCGATTCTATTGTCGTCTGTATTTCTTCAATTCTAGCCGTATTTATATTAAATCAATTCGAGAATATTAGTAGTGGTACCGGCAGCAGTAGTGGAAGCACCACCCCTGCAGTATTTGTGGATACACCTGGATTTTAATCCAAATGCAAATGTTCTGGATCACTTTCACTAGACACATTGTCACATTCTTCTGATTGTTCCTGCATTGGTATTGTTTCAGTCGCTTTAGGTGAAACTTCGGTATCATTGATACTGACACCGAAAGAGTAATAATGTTTTCCAACCGTATTCAAATTGGATAACATCAGCCACCATGCATCCCAATACGAATGTTCTACGTATTTCAAATGAGGTGCCCATTTATCACAAAATCGGCGAACATATCGCGCCGCAAACGCGTTTTTATACTGGGGCATAGATGGAAATAAATGATGCTCGATTTGAAAATTAAGATATCCCATAATCCATGTGACCAGTTGCGAATTAGTAGAAATATTCACGCTATGTTGAATTGCGTACTCAAACCAAAGAAGATTATCATGCTCTGAAACGACCTCTGTAAATGTATGTGATAAAGAGAAGTGGCCAAACATGTATATAAAATTCCAGAAATTAGTGACCATAAATAGAAAATAAGAATATATCACTCCATATCCAGCGTATCTCGTATATATCATCGGAATATAAATATGAAACAAAGACATACATAGGACCTCAAATACTGCTTCTAAACACACTTCTCTCGACTTCGCTGAACACAAACGACGAAAAACCTTCTTCGGATGAAGATAATACAACCAGAACAATTGAACGAATATACCATTCACAACCGGAAGAAATGTCCATGCTTGGAAACGCATCCACCATCGGTTCATAAAACGTGATGCAAATTTGCTATTTGGATTTTCTTCGAAGGCTCTATTAAAAAATGCAACAAACGGGGTTGTATCCAAATCGATATCATATTTCACCTTTTGTGGAGTAGCATGATGTTTTTGATGCATCGAATTCCACACATTTGAACTTAAACCATCTCCAAAACCCATCGTAAATGTTTGAATTGCACGGTCCAAATGCCGATTACCTGTAAAACTTAAATGCCCACATTCATGTTGTACCCATCCACAACGAGTTTTAAATGCAATGAAAGAGAGAAGTGACATATATGTATTATATGATGCCAGCCACGTTCCTACACCTAAATAAAACGCAAGTTCCAATAATCGAAAATATACGTGAATATAATCAGGTTCGAAGCATCCCTCTTCAACAAGGGTTGAGCGCATCTCTCTGAAATCCGCAGTCATCTCTCTTTCACGTTGTGTCAATTGTCTTTCGGGAGGGAGTTCCGGCGCATTTTCAGGTCCATCATTATAATGCGGCAGTGAACGAAGAACTTTCTTCGCCTTGGATGAGCGGTGATGAAATTCATTGAATATTTCAGTAGAGTCCGCTAGATTTTTTGCATAATTGATGATATTTCCACCAGGATGTTTGAATTCTGTTATATCATATGTAATACCATCAATCGTTATTACGTCGCGCTGATTGTTTTCGGCTGCACTCATTTTTATATCGAGGATGTATTATACGATGTATTATACGATGTACTATACAATAATAATATATAAATACCGGATTTATGTTTATATGGATTATGTTCGACTGTATCTGAAAAATAATAACAGAAGAATTACATTGACAGATGTACTAATTACTCCAGCAACTATCAGAGACGTGTCTTGAATGAAATACCCATGTAACAACCAAAGAGTACTTGTTAATAATAGTAATAATAATGAATACAATGACAAGTCATCTACGTGTTTTGTTTGGTATGTTTTGTATAGTTGTGGAAATAATTGTAAACAATTAACAATCGGCGCCAATATAGAAACAGAATGTGCAATTGACATATTTCGTATGGAAACTCTTATATTATGTAGTAACTATGTAGTATATAATAACCAGATATATATATTCGTAAATTTATTTCATTCAATGAATGTCATATCTGACGCATCACCGACACAAGTTATAAATGAGTTTTTGTCAGGGCTTACAATTGCATTATTATTAATTCCAGAATCAATTGCATTTGCATTTATTATGGGGCTGTCTCCAAATACAGGAATACAAAACACAATGGTAATGTCACTTATTACTTCGTTATTTGGAGGAATGCCAACGATGATATCCGGTTCTACTGCAGCTGTTGCAACATCTATCGCGGGTGTATCGACTTTACTTGGTAAAGAATATATTATTCCTACTGTAATTATTGGCGGGTTCATGCAAATTTTAGCAGCTATCACCGGTTTATATAAATATGTAACGTATGTTCCAAAACATATCATGTCTGGGTTCTTAGTCGCATTAGCCGGTCTTATTGCTATCCATCAGCTCGATAATTTCAAAGATAAACAGCATAAATGGTTTACTGGATTGAAATTGGCAAATACAACTCTATTTACTATTATTTCAACTTTAATTGCATTTTTTGGCGTTATTAAAATAACACATAGCAAAGACCAACATATTCATATTCCAGGCGGACTTATTTCTATGTTTGCAATTACTGCATTCATCTATATTTTTACGAAATATTACAATATTGATAGAGTTAAGGATGTCGGTATGATAAATTCCGATTTACCATCGTTTATTTCATTCGAAGGTGTTTCTCCAAGTAAAATCAAATACGACATTGAAAGTATTATGAAAATGTTGCCATTTTCAGCTGCCATGGCATTTACTGGATTATTAGAATCGTTGATAATGGTAAGAGATGCAGAGAGTACTCTTGGTATAAAAGGCAATTCTTACAAAGAAAGTATAGTGCAAGGTATTGCCAATGTTGCTACTGGACTTACCGGTGGATTTGGCGGTTGTGTATTGGTTGGACAAAGCAAACTTAACCTGTTCAATGGTTCAAAGACGCAGTTTTCATCTATCATTACAAGTGTACTTTTCATTATAATATGTCTATTCTTTGGCCGCGCTATTAACGAAATCCCAATTGCTGCCGTTGTAGGTGTTATGTTGCTTGTTGTATATAAGACAGGCGACTGGGACAGCTTATTTAAACCACAATCATTTGACCGGCGTTGGATAATTACGGTAGTTACTGCGATTATTGGTTTTATGTCTGGTAGTTTATCACTTGGCGTTATCATTGGTGTAATACTCGATAAGATTTCTAACGCACGTTCATAAGTATTCGTTGAAAAGTATATTCCAATCGTATGAACCGCAAGTACCAGTATTGTTACAACAATAAAAGTTAAAAGATAAAACATAAAAAAATTGATTTGTTATGTTTTATCCATTTCTACATATAACACATTTATTCGTTCATACGTTATAATGTCATCTGGTGCTTCTAGTGTTGAAATCATCACACCTGAAAATGTATCGGTTTCGGTTCATGCTCAACGCGCCCCTGATTACTGGCCTCTTACTTTGGATGCGGTGAGAGATTGCGACCTCTCTTATCTTAATGATAATTGGTCTGCAGATATGATAAGAGACGGAATGCGCGCAATTGTTCGAGTAGGCGCCTTACCTGAAGTTTCGTGCAAGGAAATCAACGTTTGGGAATATTTATCGAAATATAGCCCTCCTGCCGACCGTGGTTTCATGTTCAGCTATGGGGATGACCGCATCGTTACCCTCGTCGGAGATAATATGGAAACAGGACATTCTGGTTGTAGTATGGGTTGGACCATGCGTAATATCGAGTTCATTGCTAAGAATGGATTACCAGCTCACCGAGAGATGATACTCGAAAATAGGAGACATTGAAATAATCAGCAATAACACGGCAGCGTATCCACGTTAATAAATATATGCGTATTTTTTCCATTATTCAAAAATTTTGCCGCTAATGCCGCATGCTTCTTATATTTTTTTAATGTAATTTTATACGCTTCGAATACTGGGTTGTGAATTTCGGTCGATGGAAGATGATTATGCACTGACCTAGAAATCATTTTGTACAATTTAAAATCAGGATATCTCTCTTCACCACTCGATTTATACAGAACATTACGCCCTTTATCATCCATTGTCCATTTCACAACCAACTTAATAATCGGGTCTGACTTACACAATTTTTCTACTTTTTGCAGGTCATAAATAAAATAATCGAATAGCGCGCATGCAAACCGACACAAATCAAAACTGTAATTCGGTTCTACTAACGGTTTTTCCGGATTATAATAGGGTGGAAAATTATACTGCGTAGCCGCATCACCTTTTGGGTGAAAACTGTCACTACATATCAATTCACCGTGAAATTTATATATTGCGCGACCAAAATCGATGATTTTGAAAATGCGCCCATAGGTTGGGACTTTATAGTATTGGCCCTCGTAGAGATAATAAATAAATTCCTCTGTTGTTTCAATGAACATAATATTATTTGTATGAAGGTCGTTGTGGGTGAAAGCAAACATTTTTTGGTAAATAATGAGTGTCATAATTACTTGAAACAGTAATGATGTCCACTCTTCTTTTGTAAGCTCATCGTGCATCATGATATGGTCGAGCGTATTGACGCATTTTTCAAGTAAAATCGCTTGAACCGGAAAATCCTTAATTTTTACGATGATTTTCTCATCGTCACTATAATCGTCTTCGTCGTCGTCAGAATAGGAAGAACCCTCATCTGAATTATTGTCGTATGTATCATCATACGTGTTCTTACGGTCGGCACTCTTATCATCGTCGTGTTCTTTGCAGTGTTCGTCGTTATCGTCGCAATCACTACCAGCATCACTGTCTTCAATTGTTGTATAAGATGAATTGGATTGAGATGTATCACTGTCACTGTCTTCATTATCTCTCGTATTCTTCTTCGGATGCAATGTCGTTGGTATATCAATCTGACAGTCGTTCGTACGCTGACTTTGTGTATCGAAATCATCCATATTTATTTCGACAACGTCGAGAGATTTCGTATGTTCAGATACAGATACTGTTTCTGTCTGAGTTTCCGATGTAATAATTGAAGTTGTATCACATATCGAAACGTCCTCCAAAATATTGATACGGTCCTTTTTATTGAAATAATCATCGGATAATAACCCATTGTTTGTTTCATGGTCACAATTCATGATAGGATTGAGCTTGTTTCTTAGTTTCAATAACTTATTAGCGCTGATATTCGTATCGTCATCGCCGAATTGAGAATAGTCGATGATAAAACGTTCATTTTCGTAGGTGTTAAAAAAGGAACAATCTGCCAAATAATCTATGTCATCAAATACGTTGGTTGAAAATTCGCGTTGTTTGCAAAGATAACTTCCATAATAATCTAATCCATGAACAATACCATGCGTATGAAGCGCTCTACTTGTCAAATATGAAAAAAATCCATCTACATATGATGAATTATTTGTGTTCAGCATCTTTTCGTCACAATTCTCTAGACTTGAGTTGTATTTAGGCAGTATCGCTCCTGTTGCCTTTGATACTCCAGGTGACGTCTCGTATTTTCCAGATAAATACCGAATTGGGTCAAGCAAAGGTGAATATTTTACAAACATTGGGACGTTTGTTGTATTTCCTGCGTCATCGCCTATTACTGTTTCTAAATGATTTAGCGAGGTATGACTGGAATTGCATCGGTCGGTATCTTTGTCGTCGTCAATGGTTCTATTCGGATTATTGGCGATAATTTGTGTAGGATGCTCGATGATATTATGCAAATAATACTTTTGGTTCAATTGAATACTGTTGTAGTTTGTCTCGTTAATATCAAAAAACCTCGAATATATGGGAATATAGTTTTGAATATCATATAATAATGCGGCATCTATCTTTTCGGGAGTATATTTGTGTTTTCTGTAGTGAAGTTGAAATGTCGTTGCTGCTGTTGTCATTTTCCTAAAATACAATAATAATATGATTGTTCGATAGAAGTTTTATATTGATTTTAAACGGGCACTCGGTTTATGACATTATATATTTATTTTATGTTTTATATATACAATTTACACATCAGTAAATGAGTGGAAGGTTTTTAGATCAATATACTTATCTTCATTTTGCAGTTGGAGTTATTTTTTATTTTTGGGGATTTTCAATATTATCGTGGATAATTATTCATACTTTATATGAAATTTTCGAAGTTACACCATTTGGAACTAATTTTATAAATAAATATTTTGGTAACATCTGGCCGGGAGGCGGAAAACATATTAACGAACCTATTATAAATGGGGTTGGTGATACGATTGCATCAATAATTGGATGGTTATCTGCGTATTATTTAGACGTAATTGGTAATAAATACGGATGGTATCCATTACATATTACGACACACGTTGTTAAATGAAAAATACGAATTATCGTAAAAATGTAATAAAAATAATATATTTCATTTTTATTACATACCGATTGTGCTTCGTGTCTATATTTATAAACATGAATTTAGAACTTACGAAATTCGATATGAAAGCCATCAGTTTTCGGCCTGATGAAAATAAAGGTCCAGTTATTGTTCTCATTGGGCGTCGTGATACCGGTAAAAGTTTTCTTGTACAGGACTTGATGTTTCATCACCAAGATATTCCGATTGGAACCGTTATTTCAGGTACAGAAGCCGGCAACGGTTTTTTTGCTGCACATGTTCCCAAGTTGTTTATTCATGATGCGTATAATACAGCGATTATAGAAAACATTCTCAAACGGCAAAAGGCAGTGTTAAAGCAGGTGAAGAAGGAAATGGATACCTATAAAAAGTCATCCATTGACCCGCGTACATTTGTTGTATTAGATGACTGTTTGTATGATAACAAATGGACGAAGGACGTGATGATGAGGCTCCTCTTCATGAATGGGCGTCATTGGAAAATCATGTTAGTCATCACAATGCAATATCCCCTTGGTATCCCACCAAATCTCCGCACGAATATCGACTACGTTTTTATTCTCCGCGAACCATATATAGCGAACCGTAAGCGAATTTACGACAATTATGCAGGTATGTTTCCAACTTTTGAGAGCTTTTGTCAGGTCATGGACCAATGTACCGAGAATTATGAGTGTCTCGTCATTAATAACAACGCGAAATCGAACAAATTACAAGACCAAATCTTCTGGTATAAGGCACAACAGCACGGGCCGTTCAAGCTGGGCAGTAAGGAGTTCTGGGAAATCTCGAAAAATCTTGGTTCAGATGACGAAGGCGAACAGGCGTATGACCCTAATGCAGCCAAAAATAGCAAGGGGCCGAAGATTAATGTGAAAAAGAGTAAGTGGTGATGGAAAAGCCCTTCTCATTTCGGAGGAGCAATATAGAGAAATAATATTTTTAATAAGATTTTTCTAGAAACTTGCTCTCGTATTGTCGAGAGCAAGTTTTCAGTCTAAATAGTTTTTAAATATTGTTTTCTTATAAGTTGGTTTCGTGACACGAAACCAACTTATAAGATAGTCATATATACATAGTATAACATACGACGTTTATTACGATGTCCATCGCTTCTTCTGATTGCACTACATCTTCCACAACCATAAACATTGTTGAACTCATTGAGAAAAATCCAATTACGAAATTGTCTAAAAAATACAATAACGTCCTTATTGATAAACTTCAGGAAAATTTTAATACATTTGAACAACAGTTGTTTGTTAGTAGTTTTTATTGTTACCTCAATTATGATAAGAATACAGATTTTATTGTTGATTTGGACCACGTTTGGAAATGGTTAGGATTTAGTCAAAAGGCGCACGTAAAACCAATGGTTGAAACCAACTTTAAACTTGATGTTGATTATAAGATTGTCACTTCATTTGAAACAGATGAAGACCAACCACCTCAGTCACCAAATAAATCTGGTTCTGATAAACCCAAAAAACACGGTGGCCACAACAAGCAAACAATCAAACTCACCATCCGATGCTTCAAACTTCTTTGCCTGAAAGCACAAACCAAGAAAGCAGGTGAAATCCACGAGTATTATATGAAAATGGAAGAAACATTGCATCAAATCCTCGATTATGAAACCAGCGAACTCCGCAAGCAACTCGAACAAAAGAACGAAGTCATCAGCACACTCAATCAAGCCACCGTCACCTTCACCCAAGAAAAGAAACGCGCAATTGAAGAAACACTTATTAGCCAATTTCCGGTGAATACTCAAACAATTTACTTCGGCACCATCGATAACACCAACGCTGATAATGAAAAGCTCATCAAATTTGGACAGACGAATGACTTGGCCACCCGTGTCGCAGACCATCATAAAAAATATAATAATTTCATTCTTTCCGCGGCATTTCGTGTGTCCAATAGGTCCGAAATCGAAAACCAGATTAAGGCACACCCTAAAATCAAGCGCCAAATTCGCACCATTGAAGTCGATGGAAAAAACAAAACTGAAATCATCGCATATGATAACACTAATTTCACGATTGCTCGCCTTACAAAGCATATCGAAGGCATTATTCACGCTACAATGTATAACATAGAAAATTTTAACAGGCTTATTCAGCGTAATCAAGAATTGGAAACCGAAAATGCAAAACTGGCTAGCGAGCTTGAACAAAAGAACAAGGTCATTCATGAACTGACACTTTTGAACAATGAACTTCAAGATAAGACTGCACAACAGTCACAGGCACTACAAGTTGTCGCGATGGAGAATGAATCCCTCTTCACTCAAAACATTCTTTTACCAGAAAACGAAATGACACAAAAATTTAAAGAATTCATCGCGAACTGCTGTATTGTGCGTCCCGATGTGGAAGAGGAGTCCGTCAATATCGAAGGTCGATTTCGTTTATGGTCTCACACAAAACCGGCGAAAGAGACCTTCCACGCATTAAAACATTTTATGGATGTTACATTTAAACCCAAACGTATCGGCCGTATTCATGGGTATCAGGGTCTCAAATTGAAGTCGGTTGAATATAAAAAGGTCATCGCAAATGAAGCTGAAAATCCTTCACAATTCAGCGTGGAGACCTTTATTTTTCAGTGCTGTAAATTCTCCGATACTGGTAAAATCCTGAATTCAACACTTCTGAAAGAGTATCAGAAATGGAAAATATCAGTAGGAAAAACACCCAGCGAAACTGATTTGAAGAACCTGAAGTCGTATTTGAATGCGTGCCCGAACGCATTGAAGGCGTGTGTTTGGAGTGAAAATAATTCCAATGAAGGGTATTATGGTCTATCTCTAAATGATGATTATTATACCATCAAACAAAATGCAGTCCATGAAGAAGGTGCAAACCCCATCATCGGTGTCCAACTTTCCACTACAGGTAAAAAAGTAGAAAAACGGTTGGTAGAAACAAACCAAATTCTTAAAACGTGGAATACTATCGCGAAGGCGGCAGAATGTGAAGGATTTTCTACTGCAAAAATGAGCCGTAGTGTAAAATATAAAACAGTTTTTAATGATTTTTATTACTGTCTAGTCGTTTAGATTTAGAACACTAACAGTAATAATAAATGTTGTTTTATCTTTGGAATATAATCGTATATTATAGTATAACACAAACGCTTTTGAATGAGAACTCTCCAATATACGGTTCCTAGAACGGCAAGTTCTACCGAATTTTCTGCTGCAACGGCCGAAGCAAAGAATTCATCTCTTAGTTTTGGTGGTGGCTACAGCCAGTCTAGTGGTTGGAATGCCAACGTTACATTTACCAAAAAATGGTAGATAAAATACATTAGAGTATGTGACATTATTATTACTGATTGCAGATTATATAGAATAGTCTATGTGCTAATAGTAATAATAATGAAGTTTGTATTCATTTAGAATATTATAATTTTATTCCGTGTCCGCTGAGGATGACGACGACGACGACGCTAATCGAGACAATCCGTGGTCGTTATTCTTATCCATAACAACATCGTCGCTCTCGAAAAGTTCTTTCCTCATCTCCTCCACCGTCATTGACAGTGAAGATGTCTCATCAGCATCATTCCAAATACCACCACCGACACTGTCACTCGCGCTGTGACCTTCGTCCGACTTCATCTCCAAATCACGCGGCTTTGCATCGATGAGTGTCTCACCATCCTTTGCCAACATTTGTGTCAGCTTATTGCCACTCTCCTTCGCCAGCTTCATATTCTCCTGAATGGCCTTAGCCTTTGTTTCCTTGACACGCTTATCAAACTCAGTCTTCGCCTGCTCCTCATTCTTCTTCTTCTCCGCCATCAACTGGTTCAATGTCTCCTCCATGTACTCTACGCGTCCAGTCTTGTAAGCATCAGGATGAAACGGTACCCACATTCCAACAGGACCAACGAATACATCATGGTTCGGGTCCACCTCGCGCAACATTTGGCACCGCAATTCTGCCTCTTTCTGAGAGCTAAATACACCGCGAACCTTCAACCCACGCACTGAAGTCTGAAAGTTATGCTTCTCGTTAAATTCGGTTTCAAGGTCATCCTCGTGCTTATCAAGAAACGTCTTATACTCGTCATAGATATTTGTTTTCTGAAGGGCAATCTTCTCTTCTTTAGCAAATTCTTGAAAGTCAGCAGATAGTTTGTCAAAATTGAGATTGTATTTGTAAGAAACAAAATTAAGGAACTGGATAAATTTTTCCATAGACTTCTGATAGTCCCAATAATGAAGAAACTTCTCAAACAAGAAATGGTCCTTTTGCTTCAAAATAGACTCCGGGCTAATGAAGGATAAACATGCAAATTTCTGGCCTGCAATAGGCTTATCTTCCTCTAACAAATCAACGTATTTTGGATTTACATCACCATTTTTAGTATGTTTCAATTCAACGCCGGATGGAGGATGCTGATGCGACATAGTTTAGATTATAATATAGTATGACATAGTTGTTTAAGTAATTTAACGCAATTTTATTTCGGAGAATACTGTCATTCGTAAATATTAATTTCTTATCATTATTTATAATAAATCATCAAATGTCCGGTGTTTTTGATTTAGGCGAACTCGTCAAGAGAACCATTAAATACTTGGTCGAAGGTGTGATGGTTGCCATCGCCGCTTATGCCATCCCTAAACGCAGCCTTTCTTTTGATGAGGTTGCATTGATTGCTCTTACTGCTGCTGCAACATTTAGCATCTTGGATACTTATGTCCCCAGCCTTGCCGTTAGCGCCAGGACCGGTGCAGGCTTCGGTATCGGTGCCAACCTTGTCGGGTTCCCCACTCCTCTCCGCGTGTAAATTACCATAAATTAGAATGATGATGTCTCTATAATATATGCTTGAAGTAGTATATATTACAGAAAATGATAGTATTACCTCAATGGAATGAATTCCGACGATGGATTGGTATACCGCCTTCAAAAAAGGAAAGTGGAACTGTAACTGAATTACGAGAGAGGTTTAGCTCGTATCACTACCATATTGTAGAACGAGACCCCGATAATTTCCGTATTTTTATTGCATTGTTAATTGTGTATATTATTGTGATACTTGTCCAGCCGACGCGCTACTATTGGTGGTATCCATCATTCAATCTCTCGATACCCGGGGTTGGTAAAGCATTTCCAGATAGTCGCTCGGAAGTAAATATTGTCGTAAGTGAATACATCATGAAACGTATGCCGAGCGACATTGCATTTTTTCGACTAACCGATATTAATGTATCTGCTGCATTCACATCAATTATCAAATCCGATGAAATGACAGTAGAAGAGATGGACCGTATCATCACAAGTTCGCGTGTAATGTTTATTACGAAAACACTCAAATGGATATATAATCGCGGTCGTCCGGCGCAAATTGCACCAGAAATAATTAATGAACAAAACGGCACACTTCTTCATTCAGATACTGCGAATACACCATCATATCCATCCGGACATGCGGTTCAGGCATATTATTTAGCAAAAATACTCGCTCGCCGATTTCCTGCAAAAAACCAAGCGGTTATGGAAATCGCAACCAAATGTGCAAATATACGCATTATGGCGGGGTTACATTATCCAAGTGACCGGGATTTTGCATGGTGGGTTGTAGATAAGTACTTAACAGATGAATAGGGTTATAGTATTATTACTGTTATTATTTTCTACGTGGTTTTTGTTTTACTAAGTCGGTCATCATTTTTTCGTAATTTACTTCTTGTTTTTCAATATCACTATATCCTGCACGTTGTATAACACAGATCGGCGTGATAAGATACCATCTGTCTTTACGCTGGAGACGCTTCCAATAAATATCACATGAAAATTCTATTTTATTTTCGGGATTTGCCATAAGCCCTATGAGGCTCTCTTGAAAATTCGAAATCAATGTATCATAATATCGACTGCAAACTAGGTAACAACCAGTAGTCTGGCAATTCGCAACTCGAAAGCATTCATGGCTCTCTATTTTAAATGGTGGGAAATTATTACCAGACAACAAAAGAACGTCCCAGTTGTCTTGAAACCGTGTAAGGAACGAATTTACTTGATGAACTAATATTTCGGGGTGAATAATATGTGCATCATCTTCAAAAATGAGAATATGGTCCCATCCATTATTTTTTGCGATACGCAAACACTCAATATGACTTTTCGTACAGCCAATTGCACCATGATTATCTGATATCGCGGAAAAACGTGCAACCGGATAAAATGAAAAATCGATTGGATATTGCTTGTAAAGTCCGGCGACTTCGGTTTCAAACAATCGACGTCGGTCAATCCGTGAATCTAGATTGATATAAATCGTATTTTTTATGTCGGAAAATCGACGGAGCATATAATAAGTTTATTTGTATAATATTATTGATATATTATTTATCTTATTTTTATATTATTGATAAATAGCTTAAAAAATATATTATAGAATATAATACTAATAATAAGACTAAGATTAATAATATGATTACAGTATCAATTATGGGTGGGTTGGGAAACCAGCTGTTTGAAATATTTACAGCTATTGCTACTGCACTTCGTAATAATGCTGATTTTTTTTTTATAGAACATAAAAAATTATGGTGTAATCCGGGACATCCAAGACATACATATTGGACTAACTTTTTTAAAGGATTGCAGAAATATATGAAACCTGAAAATGAAACAACTCAAATATTGTTTAACTCATTACAGATATGGAATGAGACCCCTAATAGATATATTCCCATTCCTAATAATACTTCGCTTCGGCTGCAAGGATATTTTCAAAATGAAAAATACTTCAATGATAAGTATGATGAAATATGTAAAATAATAGAATTAAAAGAACAACAAGCTTTTATAAAAAATACATATGTAAATGAACCATGGAGTAGCGATTTTTCGGGTCTTTCAACAAAGAAACGTACATTGGTAAGCATACATTTTCGTATGGGAGATTATTTATTAAATCCACATTTTCATTTAATCATGTCGGTTGACTATTACTATAATGCGATTTCACATATTATTTCGAAGGAAGGCCATTTACAATATACGTTTATTGTATTTTATGAAGAGTGTGATAAATCAATTGTTCATCAATATATCGATACATTGAAGGAGAGATGTGCTACGGATAAAAATAATTCCACGTATGGTTGTGATATTCAGTTTCAATTTATTCGGTTTGATATTGTTGATTGGCATCAACTATTACTTATGAGTTTGTGCGACCATAATATCATACCAAATAGTACATTCAGTTGGTGGGGTGCATATTTTAATGCCAATCCTAATAAAATTGTATGTTTTCCAAGTTTATGGTTTGGTAATGTAGTTTCGTTTAATATTGATGAGTTATGTTTATCATCATGGACCAAAATACCGGCTACAACAAACTCATCATTTTAACTTAAAATCATGGCGGTATAATATTTTATATAAAAATCAAATATTATGATTACAACAACAATTATGGGCGGGTTGGGAAACCAACTGTTTCAGGTATTCAATGTGATTGCTGCGGCACTTCGAAATCGTGATACATTCTTCTTTATGAAATATGATGATTTACCTGGGCATCCTGGTCACCCAAGATATACGCACTGGAATACATTACTACGAGGATTGCGCCAGTATCTTACTCCGAGTAATGCGGTAACCGATAAAATGTTTCAATCATTATTGCGTTGGGAAGAAACCGAGTTTAAATATTCACCAGTTCCCACCGAGACAGCAAAATACACTAAACCACTTCGATTTCATGGTTACTTTCAAAGTGAAAAATATTTCAAAGATAAGTACGATGAGATATGCAAACTTATACAACTATCACAGCAACAAACATGGATTAAACAAATATATGGAAGCGAACAATGGAGTGAAGATTACCCAGGTAGTACAAATAAAAAACGTACATTGGTAAGTACACATTTTCGTCTAGGTGATAATATTCAAAATTTACATATGAAAATACATCCTATTATGTCGATTGAGTATTATTATCGTGCGATTTCACATATTATTGCATCTACAGAAGAGTTGAATACATCATTTACATTTCTCATCTTTTACGAGCCATGTGATAAGGATATTGTAATGAAACAAGTAAGTGAATTGAAACACCGTTGTGCTACGGATACAACCGGACCTGCGTATGGACGCGACGTCGAGTTTCATTTCGTCCGTGATACCATCGCCGATTGGCAGCAGATACTCTTGATGAGTGTATGCGACCACAATATCATCGCGAATAGTTCATTTAGTTGGTGGGGTGCATATTTTAATGCGAACCCCGGGAAGGTCGTTTGCTATCCAAGTATTTGGTTCGGTCCAGGCGTTTCACATGATACACGCGATTTATGCCCAGATAATTGGAGAAAGATTGAAGCGACAACTTTGACAAAGATGTAAATATTATAGATAAATGTATATTATACATCATAATATATTATACATCATAATATATTAGATACGACGTATTATGACTTCTCAACAATACGTTCAAGTTCTTTCGAACGAAAGCATAGAATGGATAATTACACAACCTGAAGTTGCTGCATCAAAGGCGCGTATTCTAGCAAAGACAACAATCTCTAGTTTTAAGGATGGAGTTTCGGAATATTTCACACTCCCGCTGACATCGATGATACGAACGGAATTGTTTGAAAAGATGGGTCTTCAGTTATCACACGTGTCTTGCTTACCGATGCGGTGGATAATAGGTGATACACCGGCTCATCATGATATCGGAATTTCCGATTTTACACATACACATTTAGTTTATTTGACGAATAGTCCGGGGAGACTTGTAATAGATGGAACATCATATCCTATACAGCGCGGTTATGGGTATGTTTTTCCAGAAATGGTTTCCCACGAAACTGTTGGAACCACTGCTGAACCACGTCTTTTACTAGGTCCGATGAGTGAGATGGGTTTTGCAGTGGGTGCCCCCGGTTTCTATCGTGATGGTGGAAACACTGTATATGTTCGCCAAAATTCTGTTGGACAAGAAGTCGAATTTAGTCACGACCTTAACTCGTGGAACCAGATATACTGGCCGTCTTATATACAAAATACAAATACATCATTAGGTGTATTAACCGTTGAATTCATTACAGACATAACAATCGACACAACAATAGGTGGGAATAACGGGTACTTTATTGTGAATTCAGAAAATATCCAAGTAGGTTCTCGTGTATTAAAGTCGGATGGAAGACGACCGGTTATTACGGTTAATGGAATAACGAATTATACAGGGCTTATACAGAATGGAACAGGTGGTGGTACAGCCGGATTTAATAACATTTACATAATGAACCTCGAAATCCGCTCTACGGGCGGGTCTGACCTCGTAAATGGCGGCGGATGGGTCGGACAGGGGCATTTCGGGAATAACACAACTGCATCAAGTAATATTATTATCAACTGCCATTCCGATGGTATTATAAGTAACTACAGCGGTGGTATTATCGGACATTATTGTGGCCCTATAAAGTGTGTAGGATGTTCTTCATCCGGTCAAATACATGAATTTGGTGGAGGTATTGTAGGAAGTTATTCTCCATCTTCTGCCGGACAACTTCATTGCGAATCGTGTTGGACTACAGGTGAAATAGGTCATTCAGCTGGAGGTATCACTGGTCGTTCTACTGGTAGTGCAGTAATCACGCATTGTTATTCTACAGGTATGATTACTGAAAATGCAGGAGGGATATCCGGACACGAAACCGGCGGTATAGGAGGAATTACTTACACAGCTAGTGAATGTTATAGTACTGGCGCCATTAGTGACCTTGCAGGTGGAATTCTTGGAAGTGATTCTGGTGACATCACTGTCGCCAACTGTTACTCAATCGGAGCGATTTTGGCAAACGGAGGTGGCATTATTGGTAGGGTCCCTGGTTCGAATTCCACGAACAAGATGATTACCCATTGTTATACGACTGGAACAACACAGCATGCGCATAGTTATATCGTCGCTGAATATACAAATGTAAATACAAATCTCACGGTGCACAACGGAACAATAACGCTAGTAAGCAACTATGCAGAAGCAGCCAACTCTAGTTCAGGGTGGAATAATGTACGAGCGAATGCAGTACTTACAGGAGCTCCCGTATCATCGAATGCGCCTCTCGGTGCGAAATGGGTATATGCCGGCATAAACACCCCGTATGAATTATATATGATGGGTCATACACCTTATACACGCACGGTGGTTACGGGTGCAGCGACATCCCCAGTAATAGTGCGTTCATTCGCAACCTCCGTTTCAGCGGGAAATTTGAGTGTGCATGCGATAATAAACAGCCGGTCATATACTATAATACAAATTGCAGGCAATGGAGGCGGTGGCGGCACGATTATGATGAATGCAATGACTGGTGCAATTATGACTAATCGAGCGACACCTACAGGGACATATACGATAACACTTCGCAATACCGGGAGTTATCATATTACAGATTTAATACTTACGGTGACGGATGCGGAAACACTACCGTATCATCCATGCAGGTGTTATGGTCTTTTCACCGATAATGCACAGGTATATTATAAACCACATAGTCTTGCAAGTGGTGGAGTTGGAGGAGTGCGAAACCATCGTAAGAAGGCACAGCGGACGTAGGGAATAATAACAAATGATATTACACAACCTCTACGGCGTCGGTATAAACACCCAGTCAAATTCAAGACATATCTGTTTCCATATCTGGTCTTGCTCTATCCGCTTCTCGCGGTCTTTCAACATCGGGAAAAACGGCAAGAATTCGGTTCGCCCAAGCAGTTCACATAACTTATATACAGTATAATAATAATTCAAGAAATTCACCCGGTCATCAGGGCAGAATTTTGCATACGGTCCTTGGATTTCCATAAAAAGATTACATAATCTTTCTTCCAAATCCGGTGTCATCACTGGCGGTTTAATTCCCAACTTATCTTTAATAAATGGAATGTGTTCATAATATTTATTAAATCCGAGTTTCTTCATGATTTCTTTCGCCTTTTTATCGGTAAACTGAGATATTTCAATCCGCTCTTTCTTGATTTGCTGTTTGATGCTTTCAAGTACATGTTCGGGTATTGAGGTAGTCTCCTTCGCCTGAAACTGTGCAAGAATTTCGCGAAAATGGTTGATGCGTTTATATGCATAAAAACAAGCTTCTTTAGGTGGCTCCTTATATGATGGCTTCTCATTATCAATAAGAAATACGACTTGTTTAGAACATTTATTACATACCATAATACCTTCACTTTCAATTGGTATCATTTCACCTTGACGGCAGAATTGACATATATCTGTCGAATACACATATTTAGAAACATCCATATAATTCTGGTCAATACTTGACATGTATTTTTCAACATTATTATGCTGATTTTTAAATAATTCTTCTGTTTTCTTGGCTTCCGGTAAATTGAAAAATGCATTTAGGGATTTTGTTTTCATAGACCCGCCATTTGTGATTGTTTTCTTTGTTTCGAAATATTCGAAGATATATTCACTGTTATGTAGATAATAATTCTTATAATCTTGTTGATGCTTTTTAATTGTTGCGTTGATTTCTTTAATCCTGTCACGAATTTCAAGACACTCTTCGAGAGATGACTTATATTTAGAAGGTTCTATAGTGGTATTGTCACTGTATAGTTTTGGGTCTTCATGTTTTGCATTTTCAATAGAATTTCCATTGGCGTTAATATCCGTAATGGACAATTTTGTGTGTTCTATGTTCCCATTTTTTAGAATAGACATACGCTCTTTTAGGGAGTTTCTTTCATTCTCGAGTTCGGGAATAATTGTATCTTGTATATATTGAAACTCTGTCTGCAATTCTTTGTGCTTGCTATCAAGAGTGGTTATACTTCGCTCGTCAAGAACAATCTTTTTGGGCGGTTTATACTTAAATAATGACATAATCGATATACGTATTCCTCCGTCCCCACCGCCGTGTATAAGAAGTTTAGCGAATTTTGTTTAATTTCTATTTATGCGGAATATTATGTTAATTTCCGCGATTTTTTTTCTTTTTCAATAGTATAACAAGCATTTTACAATGGGTGGAGGACTTATGCAACTTGTCGCCTATGGCGCCCAAGACGTTTACCTTACTGGTAACCCCCAGATTACTTTCTGGAAGGTTAGCTACAAGCGTCACACTAACTTCGCTATGGAGTCTATTGAGCAGACTTTCAATGGCCAGGCCGACTTCGGTCGCCGCGTGACCTGCACCATCTCTCGTAATGGTGATTTGGCTTACCGCACTTACCTTCAGGTTACTCTCCCCGAGATTAGCCAGGCCCTGAAGAACACTTCTGGAGGTGGCGTCTTTGCCCGCTGGCTTGACTTCCCCGGTGAGCAGCTCATCTCTCAGGTTGAGGTTGAGATCGGTGGCCAGCGCATCGACCGCCAGTACGGTGACTGGATGCACATCTGGAACCAGCTTACTATGTCCACTGAGCAGCAGCGCGGTTACTTCAAGATGATCGGCAACACTACCCAGTTGACCTTCATTACTGACCCCTCTTTCAACGACATTGATGGCCCTTGCGATGCCAACGCTCCTCGCCAGGTTTGCGCTCCACGCAATGCTCTCCCCGAGACCACCCTCTATGTCCCCCTTCAGTTCTGGTTCTGCCGCAACCCCGGTCTGGCCCTTCCCCTTATCGCTCTTCAGTACCATGAGGTCAAGATTAACCTTGATATCCGCCCCATTGAGGAGTGCTTGTGGGCTATGTCCAGCCTGAACAACGGCGCTGGCGTTGCCAGCAAGGTTACTTCCGCCTACAACCAGTCCCTCGTCGCTGCTTCCCTCTACGTTGACTATGTCTTCTTGGACACTGATGAGCGCAGGCGCATGGCCCAGAACCCCCACGAGTACCTGATCGAGCAGCTCCAGTTCACTGGTGATGAGTCTGTCGGTTCCTCTTCCAACAAGATCAAGCTTAACTTTAACCACCCCGTTAAGGAGCTTATCTGGGTTGTCCAGCCCGACAAGAACGTCGACTACTGCTCTTCTCTCGAGTCTGGCTCCGTTCTTAACCGCCTCCTCGGTGCTCAGCCCTTCAACTACACCGACGCCGTTGATGCCCTCCCCAACGCTATCATGGCCTTTGGTTCTCACGACTCTGTCGCCAACACCACTGGTTCTTACATCAATGCTTCCGGTCTCTTCAACGAAGCCGGTGCTCCCGATGTTTCTGTTCCGGCTACTTCTTGGTGGCACGGAACTGACCCCGCTGTTCAGTACAACTTGCCTAACTTCGGTGCTGGTGGTGCAACTTCTGGCGTCTCTGATGCCGGCACTTTTGTTCTTACCGAGACTTCTCTCGACATGCACTGCTGGGGTGAGAACCCTGTCGTGACTGCTAAGCTTCAGCTTAACGGCCAGGACCGCTTCTCTGAGCGCGAGGGCACCTACTTCGACCTCGTCCAGCCCTACCAGCACCACACTCGTGCCCCTGACACCGGTATCAACCTGTACTCCTTTGCCCTCAGGCCCGAGGAGCACCAGCCTTCCGGTTCTTGCAACTTCTCTCGTATTGATAACGCTACTTTGCAGCTTGTTCTCTCCAACGCTACCGTTGAGGGTACCAACACTGCCAAGGTTCGCGTCTATGCCGTCAACTACAACGTTCTTCGTGTGATGTCTGGCATGGGAGGTTTGGCTTACTCCAACTAAATATTTTAATATGATATATCGTCACATATTTTTATTTTTTTATAAAAATATGTATAAATATTATGGTTATTCAGTCATGTTCGTTCATGATACTCAATAACAGTG